>Ga0316194_10000589_pt1 | contig 23814 bp, 20 predicted proteins | sample CroRivsedime1_MG_FD_204936 | JGI IMG/M metagenome (GOLD analysis project Ga0316194, IMG submission 204936) | Coastal sediment microbial communities from Maine, United States - Cross River sediment 1 | ecosystem: Environmental > Aquatic > Marine > Coastal > Sediment | place: USA: Maine...
CAGATAATTCCACGTCTCTACCCCACGGTCTGGACCAGGCCATAGATTAACAAGAAAAATGGGGATGGAGTGTATCAAGCCGCATCAAGCCCGGCTACGCGCAAACCCACGAACTGCGGGTGGAATAAAGAATCGGTCGCCTCGGTGGACTTGAACCCGGATGCGCAGGAAATCAGTCCTTACGAAGGGGCCAGAGTTGACCGCATCCGAAGCGTGTCGTTGAGAAGAGTATAAGAGCGGACAATACGGTGTCAGCCGCCCGACGCCACAAATAAAAAGGGCCCCGAAAGGGCCCTCTTTATTTGGTGGTGATGGGTGGACTTGAACCACCGACCTCAGCATTATGAGTGCCGCGCTCTAACCAGCTGAGCTACATCACCGAAAACTGGTCCGATCCTTTTGAATCGGGGCGCAAATTCTCTATGTATGGCCCCCGAATGTCAACCTAAAACGTCAAAAACGGTAGCCGTAGGCGCCGAAAAATCGGTCCTGGATTTCATCGAACGTCGGGTTGTGATTCTGTGGTCCCTGCTGGGCCACTTTAATGGCGCCCATGACGGAGCCGATCCGGCACGCAGTCACCAGGTCCAGGTCATTGAGCAGGCCGTAAAGCAGGCCGGAACGAAAAGCATCCCCGCAGCCGGTAGGGTCCTGCACGTCGTCTGGTTTGACCGGTGTGATCGATTGTTCTCCGTCGCGCGTTCGCAGTATGGAACCTTCGCCGCCCCGGGTGACGATCATTGCTTCGACCTGGCCTGCGATGGCGTCCCCGTCCAGGCCGGTTTTTTCTTTCAGCAGCTGAAACTCATAATCATTGACAATGATGTACTTTGCTTCCTTGATGAACTGCCGGAGTTCCTCGCCATTGAACAGGGTCATGCCCTGGCCCGGATCGAAAATGTGAGGAATGCCTTCCTCCACGAAATCCCGGCTGTGCTGAATCATGGCCGCCTTGCCATCGGGCGCTACGATTCCGACGCAAATACCTTCGGTATCAGCAATTCGATTCAGATAACTGTGCTGCATGGCGCCGGGGTGAAAAGCCGTAATCTGGTTATCGTCGATGTCGGTGGTGATGAACGCCTGGGGTGTAAACTCACCTTCCATGTGGCGGACATAGCGGGTTGAGATGTCCATGGCGTCCAGGTGTATCTGGTAAGGCCCGAAATCATCGCCCACGGTCGCCATCGGGTATGGGTTTTCACCCAGCAGGCGCAGGTTATATGAGATGTTTCCAGCCACGCCACCAAATTCCCGGCGCATCTCCGGCACCAGGAAAGCGACATTCAGAATGTGCACCTTGTCAGGAAGAATGTGTTCCTTGAACTGGTCCGGAAATACCATGATGGTGTCGTAGGCCAGCGAACCGCAAATGAGGGCAGACATGCTTTTTCCCGTTACTGATATACAATCGCGCGCATTCTAACGGATTTGGCTTCAAACCGGGGATTTGATTTGTTCATGAGCCCTTCCAGTGATATATCACAGGGGTTAAATGAGCTTGCTCTTGGCCAGGGCTTTTCAGAGAGTGTTGCTCCGAATACCGCATAAATACAGGGTTTTTGGCCTTTTCCAGCTTGCGGGAAATCGTCCCGACTGATACATTAGCTGACCCAACCACTGCGTGGTTCAACGGATTATTTGAAATCATGGTTTTTAAAAGTCTACGAGGCTTATTTTCCAACGATTTGTCGATCGATCTGGGTACAGCCAATACACTTATTTATGTCCGCGGACAGGGGATCGTACTGAACGAGCCCTCCGTGGTATCGGTTCGCATGGATCGCGGACCCGGCGGTCCGCAGCACGTGGCCGCAGTAGGTTCAGCCGCCAAGCAGATGCTTGGCAGAACCCCGGGAAACATCCGCACGGTACGCCCTTTGAAGGATGGCGTGATTGCCGACTTCAACATGACCGAGGCCCTGCTTCAACACTTCATTCGCGAAGTTCACACATCCCGTTTTCTGCGCCCCAGCCCACGTGTGCTGGTCTGTGTTCCCTGCAGTTCGACCCAGGTTGAGCGCAAGGCCATCAAGGAATCTGCCGAAGGTGCCGGGGCGCGCGAGGTTTTCCTCGTCGAGGAACCCATGGCAGCAGCCATCGGGGCTGGCATTCCGGTTCACGAGGCGCGTGGCGCGATGGTGCTGGATATTGGCGGAGGCACGTCCGAAGTGGCGGTCATTTCTCTCAACGGACTGGTTTATTCCCATTCCGTGAGGGTTGGCGGCGACCAGTTCGACGATGCGATCATCAATTATGTGCGCCGCAATTACGGCACGCTCATTGGTGAGATGACCGCCGAACGGATCAAGATCAAGATCGGTTGCGCCTGGCCTGACGAGGAACCGGAGTCCATGGAAGTTTCAGGCCGGAACCTGGCCGAAGGTGTGCCGCGTAATGTCACGATTACAAGTAACGAAGTGCTCGAGGCGCTCAACGAGAACCTCACCAGTATTTTGGAAGCCGTTAAAACAGCCCTCGAACAGACCCCTCCCGAGTTGTGTGCGGACGTTGCTGAAACAGGCATCGTTCTGACCGGAGGAGGCGCCTTGCTACGGGGCATTGATCGCCTGATCGCTGAAGAAACCGGTTTGCCGGTTTTCCCGGCGGATGATCCGCTGACCTGTGTCGCCCGGGGGGGAGGCAAAGCACTGGAATTGATGGACCAGAATAACGGCGACTTTTTCGCAGCCAACTAGCCTTGGTTACTCCAGGACCAGGCTCAGGTTCGAGGTTTACGGGGCCGGCGGCCCAGACGGCAAGGTTGATGCTCTACGGCCTGCTGGCGGTTGTCCTGATGGCCATGGATCAGCGCGGACATTACGTGCCACGTATGCGCAGCGCGGTTGAATACCTGATCGAACCGGCTTACCACGTCATGGAGTGGCCGCTGCAGGCCACCCGAAACCTCTATACACAGTTTCAATCGCGTCGGTCATTGCGTCACGAAAATGATGCATTCAGGATGCAGCTGCTCAGCCAGGAGGCGGCACTCCAGCGACTGGCGACCCTGACTGAAGAGAACAGGCGCCTGCGCTCGTTGTTCGAAGGTGCGCAGGGTCAGGAATTTGAGTACCGTTTCGCTGAACTCCTGCAGGTAGACCTGGATCCGTTTTCGCACAAAGTACTCATTGACCGGGGTGCGAATGACGGAGTCATCGTGGGCCAGGCGGTGATCGATGGATCAGGCGTGATGGGCCAGATAGAGGACGTGCATCTGCATTTCTCCACGGTGCGGCTGATTTCCGATCCGAACCATGCGTTGCCGGTGCAGATCAATCGAACGGGCCTGAGGACGATCGCTTTCGGCACCGGAGAAACCGGGTTCCTGAGTATGCCGAGTGTGCCGCGCGAGGCGGATATCCGTGAGGGCGACCTGATCGTTACTTCCGGGCTGGGTGATCGTTTCCCGGGTGGCTATCCGGTGGGCCGGGTCAGCGTCATCAATCGTGAAGAAGGTCTGACCTTTGCACACGTGGAAGCTCAGCCGCTGGCTGCCCTCGACCGGGGCAGGGAAGTGTTGCTGATCATTAGCCAACCGCCGGAACCAACAGATGGTGCTGAGGCTCCGCCGCAGTGATTATTCGCAGCGACCGCTATTCGACCATCTTTATCACGCTGACAGTGGCGATTGTGCTGACGCTTTTGCCCCTGCCTTACGTGCTCGACCTGATGCGTCCTTACTGGGTCGCGTTGGTCATTATCTACTGGGGTCTGGAGACCCAGGATCATATTTCGCTGGGGCTCGGTTTTACGGTGGGGATCCTGCTCGATTTGCTGACCGCCAGCCTGCTGGGTTTGCATGCGCTCAGCCTGGTCATCCTGGTGTACCTGGTGACGCGGTTTCGGTTCCGTCTGAGGTTTTTCCCACCATGGCAGCAGGCCTTGTCGGTACTGGCCTTGCTGGTCAATGACCGCATCATCCTGCTATGGATCATCAGTCTTCGCGGCGATCCGCTTCCCTCGCTGGAATTCTGGCTGCCACCGATCATCGGCACGGCGCTCTGGCCCTGGCTGTTCCTGCTGCTCGACCGCTATCGCGGCGTCATGCGCCACCGGGCGGGTTCATGAAACTGCATCTGCTGACACGCCATGCAGGCCGCAGGCCGCTCAAAGACCAGATACTTGAAGGTCAGCAGTTCGGCGCGCGTGCACTGACGGCTTTTTTGCTCATCCTGCTCGCGATTTTCCTGCTCAGTCTCAGATACATCTACCTGCAGATTGTGAGCTTTGAAGAATTCACTGCGAGATCGATCAACAACCAGGTCCGTATCGTTCCTGTGGCGCCAAACAGGGGTCTGATATATGACCGCCGTGGCCGTCCCATCGCCGAAAACCTGCCGGCTTACCGGCTGGAGTTGGTGCCGGAAAAAGTAGACGATGTGGAGGAAACCATCGCGGCGCTGGGGCAGATCGTGCAATTGCCGGAAGACGTTCTCGAGAAATTCGAGGAGAGCCGGAAACGCTACAACGTGTTTGACAGCGTGCCGCTGAAGTTCAACCTGTCCGAGGAGGAAGTCGCCCGTTTTGCAGTCGATCGTCACCGGTTCACCGGCGTGGAGGTGGTGTCTTACCTGGCCCGTTATTATCCGTATGGCGATCTGCTGACTCATGTACTGGGTTATGTCGGCCGGCTGGACGTGGATGACCTGAACCGGGTCGACCAGGGCAACTACCGCGGAACCACGCATATTGGTAAATCAGGAATAGAGCGCTACTACGAGGACCAGTTGCACGGCTTCAGCGGCGTCGAAAAAATTGAAACCAACTCCCAGGGCCGGATCCTGACGACGCTGGAGCGCGAACGTCCGGTTCATGGTGACGATCTGATCCTGTCACTGGACGTCCAGGTGCAGCAGGCCGCCTGGGATGCCCTGGCTGACCGTCCCGGCGCGGTCGTCGCCATCGATCCCAATGACGGCTCAGTGCTCGCTATGGTGAGCAAGCCCGCTTATGACCCTAACCTGTTTGTTCACGGAATCAGCAGTAAAGATTACCAGGATATTCTGAACGCACCGGGCCGGCCGCTGTTCAATCGCACATTGCTTGGGGGTTATGAGCCGGGTTCAACGCTGAAGCCGTTCGTTGGCCTGGCAGGCCTGGAGAACGGAGTGGTCACGGCAGAGTCCACGGTGTTCTCGACCGGCCAGTATTTCTTGCCTGGCGTATCAAGGCCTTACAGGGACTGGAAAAAAGGCGGGCACGGCAAGGTCAATATCCTGGGCGCACTGGAACAGTCTGTGAATACCTACTTCTACCAACTCGCCTATGACATGGGCATTGATCAAATGCATGATTACCTTTCCCAGTTCGGGCTTGGCGAGCCTACCGGCCTGGACCTGTTGGGTGAAAGTTCGGGTGTGCTGCCTTCCCGCGGCTGGAAAAGAGCCTATTTCGCGGAGCCCTGGTATCCAGGCGAGACCATCATCGCGGGGATTGGCCAGGGGTTCAACGTCGTGACCCCGGTTCAACTGGCTAATGCGCTGGCGACTCTTGCCAATGGCGGGACGCGGTTTGCACCGCGACTGTTGTACGCAGCCAAGCATGCCGGCAATGAGCAGGCGGAAAAGGTGGTGGCGCCGGTAGCACAGCAGGTTCCGGTAGTCGACCCCGCCAACTGGGACCTGATCAGGTCGGGGATGTGGCTGGTGGTCAATGGCAAAAGGGGTACGGCGCGTTCCATCAAACCTGACTCCGATTTCGAAATAGCCGGAAAAAGCGGCACGGCGCAGGTCGCCGCACAGGCCCTGGATGAAGACATGGACGAATCAACCGCAACCCACTTGCGGCACCATGCCCTGTTTGTCGCCTATGCGCCGTATGACCGGCCATCTATAGTGGTGGCGGTCGTGGTAGAGCACGGTGGAGGTGGCTCAAGGGAGGCCGCGCCCGTGGCCAGGGCGGTCATCAATGCCTGGCTCTCACAGGGGCCTGATCAGTGAGAAGGGTCATTCCGGGTTGGGTCAAGTGGCCCCGACTGGACTTTCCGCTGTTGACCGGTCTGCTGTTGTTGATGTCTTTCGGGCTGATCGTTCTGTACAGCGCATCCGGGGAAAACATGGATGTCGTCTACCGGCAAGCCACCAGGCTGGCGGTCGGCCTGGCATCGCTGCTGGTGCTCAGCCAGGTGCCACCGCATATTTTCCGCATCTGGACTCCGTGGCTTTACGCGATGGGCCTTGTGTTACTGCTCGCGACCTGGGCTGTGGGCGTGGGCCGCGGCGCGGATCGATGGCTGGATTTTGGCCTGTTCCGGTTCCAGCCTTCCGAGATCATGAAACTGGCCGTTCCGATGATGATGGCCTGGTACCTGCATCCACGCCATTTGCCTCCGGAGCCGTTATCCATCCTGGTTTCCTGCCTGATTCTGGCCATACCGGCGGTCCTCATTGCCCGTCAACCGGATCTCGGAACAGCCCTGCTGGTCGCGGTCAGTGGTGGTTTTGCGCTATTCCTTTCCGGCCTGCAGTGGCGGATTATTCTCGGCATGGCGGCGTTGGCGGCGGCGGCTGCCCCGGCGCTGTGGATGGTGATGCACGAGTATCAGCGAAACCGCGTGCGAACCTTTCTGGATCCGGAATCCGACCCGTTGGGCAGCGGCTGGAATATCATCCAGTCGAAAATTGCTGTCGGCTCCGGGGGCTTGACCGGCAAAGGGTGGCTCAATGGCACACAGTCCCGGTTGGAATTCATTCCGGAACGGCACACCGACTTCATCCTGGCGGTACTGTCTGAAGAACTGGGTCTGCTGGGTGTGCTGGTGCTGTTTGCGCTTTATGTTTTCATCGTGGGCCGGGGGCTGTACATTGCCAGCCTGGCGCGAAGCACTTATACACGACTCCTGGCCGGCAGTCTCAGCCTCACTTTTTTTGTTTATGTGCTGGTCAATGCCGGGATGGTGTCCGGATTGCTGCCGGTAGTGGGCGTACCGTTGCCCCTGGTCAGTTATGGGGGCACGTCCGTCGTCACACTTTTGGCCGGTTTTGGCATATTAATGTCCATTTATGGCCACCGGAATTTCATACGATGAGTCAAATCTGATTACAATGCTGTTTGCAGCTCAAAAAGGAACACTGATCACAATGAAAAGGATTCTCACCCTGGCGCTTGTTTCCATTCTCAGCACAGCCTGTTTTGCCCAGCAGCATCCCGGTGCGGAAGAATTTGCTGCCCGCGCAGCGGAAGAATATGACCTCGATCCGGAAGAGGTCCGTGTGTTGCTGGAGAATGCCCGCTTCAAGCAGTCCATTGTCGACGCAATGACCCGGCCTGCAGAAGCGAAACCCTGGTACAAATACCGGCCGATTTTCATCACGGAAAAGAGGATTAACGGGGGCATGAAATTTTGGCGCGAAAATGCGGAGTTGATCGCCCAGGCGTCGGAAAAATACGGGGTCGATCCCCAGGTCATCGTGGCCATCATCGGGGTCGAAACTTCATATGGCGGAAACACCGGCAGCTATCGGGTGCTGGATGCCCTGACGACACTCTCTTTTTACTATCCGACTTCGATCAGGGATCGCTCCGATTTCTTTTCCAAGGAGTTAATGAACTTTTTCGTACTGGGTAACGAGGAAGGTCTGCCGCTGGAAGAAGTGACCGGATCCTATGCCGGCGCGATGGGACTGGGGCAGTTCATGCCCAGCAGTTACCTGGAGTATTCGGTTGACATGGACGGCGATGGCCGTCGTGACCTCTGGAGTTCCATGCCGGACATCATCGGCAGCGTGGCGAATTACCTGCACCGCCATGGTTGGCAGTTGGGTCAGCCAGTGACCTATCCGGCGGTGCTGACGCCCGATGCCGACAAGAGCCTGTTCGAGAAACGGGATTTCAAGGCGAAGACCCCGGTTTCAGAACTCGCCGAAAAAGGCATTACTTCTTCCCAGCCCGTCAGCCCTGACACGCTGGCGGCAGTTGCCAGCCTCGAGGAGGAAGACGGTGACCATTATTTCGTCACCTTCAAGAATTTTTACGTGATTACGCGTTATAACCGCAGCCCGCTCTATGCCATGGCCGTATACGAACTGAGTGAAGCGATCCGCGAAGGGTATCAGCAATGATGCAATCCCGTCCGATTGTCCTGGTGTTGCTCGCCGGGCTCCTGAGCCTGCTACTGGCCTCTTGCGCCAGGGACAAAGCCACCGTGGCCGAACCTGAAGACGGTCCGTCGACGCTGGATATAAAGGCTTCAGACGTGGTGGATGCAGTTCCACGCAATGAACCGCTTGCGCGTTACGGCAACCATTCGCCTTACGAAGTATTCGGCAAGAAGTACCATGTTCTCAAGTCCAGTAAGGGCTATCACGAACGCGGCGTCGCTTCGTGGTACGGCAGCAAGTTTCATGGCCGGCGAACTTCCAGCGGCGAACCCTATGATATGCACCTGGCTACCGCAGCGCACAAGTCTCTGCCGTTGCCGACCTATGCTGAAGTAACCAACCTGGATAACGGCAAAAAGGTCGTCGTGAAAATCAATGACCGGGGGCCCTTCAAAGACGACCGGCTGATTGACATGTCCTATGGCGCAGCATTACGGCTCGGGATGACCGGAACCGGCACAGCCAGGGTTGACGTGCGGGTTATTGACGTAACAGGGCAGAGTCCTGTTGTCACGACTGCCGCCTACACCGAACCGGCTACTCCGGTCAGCGATGAAACCTGGCTGCAGGCCGGGGCCTATGGCAAGCGCGAGGGCGCTGAACAATTGACCGGACAACTGCAGCGCGCAGGGTTGAATCCGGTGTCCATTCATGATGTCGGAGGCCTGTTCCGGGTATGGCTCGGTCCCTATCAAAGCCAATTCGAGGTAGAATCGGTGGTTAACAAGGCCATTGAACTTGGCTTCGAGCGCCCGCATAGAGTCAAGCGCTGAAGAAAATTGCTTCCCGCATACGGAACAAAATCCCAAATGATTAAAAGACTGATACCTGTTTCACTCGTCCTGCTTTTTGTGGCAGGACTGGCTGTAGCGCCCGCCTGGGGCCAGACGCCAGTACCCGATGCGGCCAAGCCGGTTCCGAACGCCAATATGGCGCGCCCGGTGCCCGCCGCGCCTCAGATTGGGGCGAAAAGTTATTTGTTGATGGATTTCAATAGCGAACGAATCCTGGTTGAGCAGAACGCTGACATGCGAGTTGAGCCAGCCAGTATTACCAAGTTGATGACGGCTTACGTTGTGTTTAGTGAGTTGGACCAGGGCAATATCACGCTGGAAGAAATCGTGATCGTCAGCGAAAAAGCCTGGCGAACGGGCGGTTCCCGGATGTTCATCGAGCCGGGGATGGAGGTAACCTTAGAAGACCTGATCCGCGGCATGGTCATCCAGTCCGGTAATGACGCGAGCGTCGCGCTGGCGGAACACGTGGCCGGCAGTGAAGAAGCTTTCGCCAGCCTGATGAATCACTATGTTGAATTATTGGCCATGACCGGGACGAATTTCATGAACGCGACCGGGCTGCCCGACCCGGACCATTACACGACGGCCAGGGATATTGCCATACTCAGCGCCGCAACAATCCGTGACTTCCCGGAATATTATCCATGGTACTCGGAGAAGGAATTTACGTTTAACAGCATCCGGCAGCATAACCGCAATACGTTGCTGTGGCGTGATCCTGCGATCGATGGCCTGAAAACCGGGCATACCGAGGCAGCGGGTTACTGCCTGGCAGCATCCGCGATGCGTGACGGCATGAGACTGGTGAGTGCAGTCATGGGGTCGTCATCAGAGTCCAGCCGGGCCAGTGAAACCCAGACCCTGCTGAATTACGGGTTCCGTTTTTTTGAAACCGTGCAACTGTACGAAGCGGGCCAGGAACTGGCATCAGCCAGGGTCTGGAAAGGCCTGGCCGAAGAAGTGCAGGTTGGCCTGACCGAGTCGGTGTTCGTGACCATTCCCAGGGGTCGATATGATGACCTCGAAGCCCAGGTGCAGCTCGAACCGCAATTGAGTGCGCCACTGGAAGCGGGAACGGTTGTTGGAACCATCAATGTGCAACTTGGTGAGGAACTGATCACCAGCCGGCAGTTGGTGACGATGAGCACGATCGAGGAAGCCGGCTTTTTCGGCAGTAGCTGGGACAGCCTCAAATTGTGGATGAACGGGCTTTTTAAAGATGACGGCGAAGAGTGAAGAGCATATAAGTCTGCTGGAATTTCCCTGTCGATTTCCGATCAAGGCAATGGGCAGGTCCAGTGATGATTTCGAAAGCCACGTAACCGCGATCGTTCTGAATCATGCTCAGCTCTGGCCGGATGAAGCGGTTACCACCGCGCCCAGCAGGGAGGGCAACTTCCTTTCTGTCACTGCGGTCATCGAAGCGAAATCCCAGGAGCAGCTTGACGCCATCTACCAGGACCTCACCGACTCCGAACAGGTGATGATGGCGCTTTGACCGACAGAATACTCCTGCGCCGCCTCGGTGTGGCTGATTACGAGCCCGTCTGGCGGGAGATGCAGGCCTTTACGGATTCACGCGACCGCGACACCCTGGACCAGCTGTGGCTGGTCCAGCACCCCCCGGTATTTACCCAGGGCCAGGCCGGCAAGGCGGAGCACGTGCTGGCGCCGGGTGATATCCCGGTCATCCAGGTAGATCGTGGCGGGCAGGTTACCTATCACGGGCCCGGACAGATTGTGGCATACCCATTGATCGATATCAGGCGCAAGGGCATGGGCGTACGCGAATTCGTAAAACGGATCGAGCAGTCCATTATCGATGTGCTGGCAGGGTATGACGTCACGGGAGAACGGGTGGCCGGCGCGCCCGGTATCTACGTGGATGGATATAAAATTGCTTCACTGGGATTGCGGGTGCGACGTGGCTGCACTTTTCATGGCCTGGCGTTCAATATCGACATGGACCTGGAGCCGTTTCAGAGAATCAATCCCTGCGGCTATGCCGGGCTCGAGGTCACGCAACTATCGGACCTTAAACCGGTCTCATATGAGCAGGCAGAAGAAAAGCTCATTGGCAGCCTGTTGAACCAGCTGGGTTATAGTGAGATGGGCGAGTGGGAACAGAAACAGGATCCGAAAACGTGAGCGGCAGCGACAAACAGCCAGACAGCATCCCCATCCGGGTCAGCGGTTCAAAGGAACTGGGTGCGGACAAAATCGCCCGTAACAAGGCCAGCTTCGATGCCGATGCCCCCCGCTTGCGAAAGCCGCCCTGGATCCGGGTCAGGCTGCCTTCCGGAAACGCGGTTGGCAAACTCAAATCAAGGCTGCGGGAACGTGAGCTGGTGACGGTTTGCGAAGAGGCGAGCTGCCCGAATATCCACGAGTGTTTTTCCAGGGGCACTGCGACATTCATGATCCTTGGCGAAGTCTGCACCCGGCGTTGTTCATTCTGTGACGTGGCCCACGGCAGACCCCTGCCGCCCGACACTGGCGAACCGGCACAACTGGCCCGCACGGTAAAGGACATGGAGCTCCGCTACATCGTGATCACTTCGGTGGATCGCGACGACCTCAGGGATGGCGGGGCCGGTCATTTTGCGGAATGCATCGAACAGGTCCGGGACCTGAACAGCGGCATCCGTATCGAAATCCTGGTTCCCGATTTCAGGGGCAAGGGAAAAATCGAGCGCGCCCTGGATATTCTCAGTGCGGCACCACCCGACGTATTCAACCACAACATCGAGACGGTCAAGCCCCTTTATCCCAATGTCAGGCCAGGGGCGGATTACGAATGGTCACTGGGCTTGCTGAGCCGGTTCAAGGCCCGTCAACCGGATATCCCGACCAAGTCGGGCATCATGCTGGGCCTGGGAGAGAGCCGCGAGCAGGTCGAGGACGCCTTGCGGGACCTGCGGAACCACGATGTGGACATGATCACCCTGGGCCAGTATCTGCAGCCCACGCCGCACCACCACCCCGTGTTGAGGTACTGGACTCCGCAGGAGTTCGATGAGCTGGCGGGATTTGGCTATGAGCTTGGTTTCAGGCACATGGCATCGGGACCCCTGGTGCGTTCTTCATACCATGCTGATCAGAGTGCGGAGGCCTCAGGAATCGTCCCGGATCCGGCCGCGTCATGAACTGGCCGTCACGAAAATCACCCCTTTCGTCGATAAAAGAGGGCATTTTTTGAACCTCCACATTGAAAAATGGGTCTGAAACAGGCATAAATAGGAGTTCCTCTCCAGAAAAAAATGGGGGAGATGCTCATCATTCATTGGTTTTTTGGAGAGTTGTTCACGTGAGACGTACTTCGATATTTACTATCTTGTTACTGGCGGTCACCGCGGTTTTTGCCTCGGTCGATACAGACAGTGCTCTGAAAATCGAACCGCAGATGGAGCATCGTTACGCGAGCAACATCGCCACGCGCTTTCTGACCAACTACCACTACAAGCGCACCCGGCTCGACGATGAACTCTCGAGTGATATTTTCGATCACTATCTTGAACTGCTGGATCCCAGCAAGGTTTATTTCCTGTCCAGTGACATCGAGACATTTGAGCGCTATCGCACAAGCCTGGATGACGCTTTACGCCACTCCGACCTGATGCCTGCCTATGACATTTTCAACGTGTATGCGACACGCGTGCAGCAGCGAGTGGATTATGCGCGGGACCGTGTTAAGAAGCCCTTCGATTTCTCAGTCGATGAGTTCTACCAGTATGACCGCGAAGACGAGCCCTGGGTCGCCAACGCACAGGAACTGGACGAGCTGTGGCGCAAACGGGTCAAGAACGATTACCTGCGGCTGTTGCTGACGGACAAGGAACCGGATGCCATTGTTGAAACGCTTACGGAGCGTTACGACAACCTGGAACGCCGCATCAATGAGCTGAACACCGAAGATGTTTTCCAGTTTTTCATGAACGCCTTCGCGCAGTCCATTGAGCCGCATACTGCCTATCTTTCTGCCCGGAGTTCAGAGAACTTCGAAATTTCGATGAAGCTCTCTCTGGAAGGAATCGGTGCGCTGCTGGGCCGGGAAAATGAATACACGCTGATTTCCAGCGTGGTGCCCGGCGGTCCGGCCGACAAGGATGGCCGTCTCGCAGCGGGTGACCGTATCACTGCGGTAGGGCAGGGCAACGACGGCAAGATGGTGGATGTGATTGGCTGGCGTGTCGACGATGTCGTCGCCCTGATTCGCGGCCCCAAAGACACGATCGTTCGCCTCGAAGTTCTGCCCGAAGACGCCAGTGTCAGTGGCCCGACCACGATGATTGATATCGTCCGCAACGAGGTCAAGCTGGAAGAGCAGGCAGCACAAAGTGAGGTCATCGAAGTACCCGTGGAGGGATCTGAAGGTGAAACCGTCAAGATCGGTGTGATCGATCTGCCGGTGTTCTACATGGATTTTGCCGGCCGCGCCCAGAACAAACCTGATTATCGCTCCAGCACGCGGGACGTGCGCCGCCTGATTGGCGAACTTGAGGAGCAGGGCGTTGCAGGAATCATTGTTGATTTGCGTAACAATGGTGGCGGCTCTCTGCTTGAGGCTACAACGCTTACCGGGCTGTTTATCGATACCGGTCCGGTTGTCCAGGTCCGCAACTCCAGCGGTCGCATATCGCTCGAGGAAGATGTCGATCCCGGTATGGCGTGGGAAGGCCCCCTGGCGGTTATGATTAATCGGTACAGTGCATCTGCTTCGGAAATTTTCGCCGCGGCCATTCAGGACTATGGCAGAGGCGTCCTGATAGGTGAGCCAACGTTTGGCAAGGGCACGGTGCAGAGCCTGCTGGATCTTGACGATTATGCGCCCTCAGATAAACCCGGGATGGGGCAATTGAAAATCACCATGGCCCAGTTCTTCCGGGTCAATGGCGGCTCAACCCAGAACCTCGGGGTTGAACCCGATATCCGTTTTCCTTCCTTTGGCGATCCACAGAAGTACGGTGAACGCTCGATGGACAATGCGCTGCCATGGACCAGCATCGATCCGGCCCGTTACCAAAGCAGCGGTGATCTGAGCCAGCTGGTTGCAGTCGCTGATAATCGCTACCATGGACGCATCGTTTCCGACGAGGAGTTTGGCTGGCTGATGAGCGATATCGACTCGTACAACGAACGTGCGGATGAGAAGAGCATTTCCCTGTTGGAATCGGTAGGCCGCCAGAAGATGAAAGAAGCGGAAGAAAAGAAAGCGGCACGAAAAGCAGCCGAGGAAGGACGGGGCCCGCTGCTTGCTGAAGGCGGAACCCTGGTCGCGCCTGACCCAGAGTTAGGTGACTTCGAGGAAGAAGAAGCAGCCTCTGACGACGATGAAGAGGAAGAAGATGAAGGCCCCGACCTGCTTTTGCGCGAGGCTGCCCGAATTGTCGTGGACATGGTGGAACTGGAATCAGACCTTGAGTTACTCAAACTGCAGTACGCCCAACTCGACAAGGATGCTGCTGAAGCCACAGTGATCGACTAGCCTCGGTGAACTACCCTTCAAGCAAAAGCCGGCACTCCAGGGAGCGCCGGCTTTTTTAGTGGTTTGTTAACGAGCTCAGTCTTTCTTCAACAAGTCACGGATTTCCGTCAGCAAAGTTTCTTCCGCTGAAGGTTCCGGTGGTGCTGCAGGTTTCTCCTCTTCTTTCTTTTTCATTTTGTTCATGGACTTAATCACCATGAAGATCGCGAACGCGATAATGACAAAGTCAGTGACGGTCTGGACGAACGACCCGTAATTCAGGGTCACCGCAGCTACGTCGCCGCTGGCTTCCTGTAAAGTCACCGCAAGGTCGGAAAAGTCAACGCCCCCCATCGCCAGGCCTATGGGTGGCATCAAAACGTCGTTTACAAACGAAGTGACGATTTTGCCGAAAGCGGCACCGATAACGATGCCCACTGCCATGTCCACAACATTTCCGCGCATGGCGAAATCACGGAATTCACTCATCATGCTCATAATTCCCTCCTACCGGGTACAAAGTTAATACGAGACTATCATATAGCGTTTAATCTGCTGATAGAATCAACGGTCCATGACTGCTCCCCACATAGTACAAGTCGCTTTGCCCGTGCCGCTCCCGCAATTGTTCGATTACCTGGCGCCAACGGAAGGCCCTGCGGCCATTCCCGGCGCCCGTGTGCTGGTGCCATTTGGGAGCAGGAAAATGATCGGCGTGGTGGTTTCCAGTTCAGATCGCAGCGAAGTGCCGTCCGACCGGTTGCTGGCAGTTCTCGATCTGCCTGACGGCGGTGACCCGCTGCTGGATTCGGCGCTGATCGAACTGCTGCGATGGTGTTGGCAATACTATAAACACGCGCCGGGAGAAGTGGTAGCCAGCGCCCTGCCTCCGGCCTTGAGAACAGCAAAAGGAACGTTGCCGGATCCGCCTGTGCAATACCGGCTGACGGCTGCGGGTCAGAAACGCCTGCAAGACCCCCCGGGCCGAGCGCCCGTGCAATACAGGATGATCCAGGCACTGTCAGATGCTCCGTTGACCGCTGAAGGGCTCAGGGGCATTGGCAGCCAGTGGCGAAAGACGCTGGCATCGCTTCTGGACCAGGGATGGATCAAGCCTGAACCGGTCCCGCTGGAAGCCCCCCGGTTTGCCGCTGGCCCGACCCTGGTTCCGGATCAGCAAAAGGCTGTAGATTCCATGTCGGCTTCGCTGGATGGTTTTGCCTGCCACCTGCTGGATGGGGTGACCGGAAGCGGTAAAACGGAAGTGTATATGAGCCTGCTGGAAAAAGTTATTTCCAGCGGCAAACAGGCCCTGGTGCTGGTTCCTGAAATTGGCCTGACACCCCAGTTGCTGAGGCGTTTTCGAAACCGGCTGGGACTGGATCCCGCGGTGATTCATTCGGGACTCGGAGCGGGCAGCCGGCTGGAATCATGGGCGGCGGCTAAAGACGGCAGGGCAGCTCTTTTGGTGGGTACGCGGTCTGCACTTTTTACATCCATGCCCGCGCTCGGCATGATCATTCTCGACGAGGAGCATGACGCGTCATTCAAACAGCAGGACGGCTTTCGGTATTCGGCACGCGACATCGCGGTAAAACGCGCTGCTGAACTCGATATCCCAATTGTGCTGGGCTCGGCGACCCCATCCCTCGAGTCACTGCATAATGCCGCAAAGGGCAGGTACTGCTGGCACCGTCTGCGGGAAAGGGCGACCCAGGCGCCGATGCCTGCCTGGCGAGTCATGGATATGCGTCAGCAAGGCACGGCTAACGGTCTTTCGTTAAAGGCCCTGGAAGCAATAGGTGAAACCTTGAAGCGTGGTGAGCAGGCGATGGTCTTTCTCAACCGTCGGGGCTATGCACCGGTTCTGATGTGCCATCAATGTGGCTGGAGCGGCAATTGCCAGCGGTGTGACGCACACCTGACCTGGCATCGCAGCGCAAGCCGCCTGGTGTGCCATCATTGCGGCAGTCAGCGGCCTGCGCCACGGCTCTGCCCGGATTGCCGGGCGGATGCGCTGATGGGGGCTGGAGAAGGCACCCAGCAATTGGAGGAAGTGCTGGCGAAACGTTTTGAGAGTTTTCCCATCTTGCGCTTTGATCGCGACCAAACCAGCCGTTCTGGCGTCATGGATGAACAACTGGAGCAGGTCCGTTCCGGAGAGCCCTGCCTGCTGGTCGGTACGCAAATGCTCGCCAAGGGACATCATTTTCCCGGCGTGACGCTGGTGGTCATTGTCAATATTGACCAGGCTTTGTACAGTGCCGACTTCCGGGCGCTGGAGCGGATGGGCCAGATGATTTTGCAAGTGGCTGGCCGGGCCGGCCGTATGGAAAAACCCGGAACAGTCATTCTGCAGACCCTGCACCCGGACCACCCTGCACTGGAGTTGCTTCTGGGCCAGGGTTACGAAGCTTACGCGCGCTGGTTGCTGGCGGAACGACAGGCAGCGGGTTTGCCGCCGGCCGGATACCAGGCTTTGCTGCGTGCCGAAGCTCATGATCGCTCTGTGGCGGAACATTTCCTGGATGATGCGGTCCGAAAGTTTCCGCCGGGTGACACGCGCGTTTATGGGCCCATGCCGGCATTGATGGAGCGTGTGGGCGGTCGTTCACGGATGTACCTGGTTGTGCAGGGAGCCACCCGGGTCTCGCTACACCACCAGGTTGATCAGTGGCTGCCTGCGTTGCGCAAGTTGCCATCGAGTAAAAAAGTACGCTGGGCGGTTGATATTGACCCGCAGAATCTATAGATCATCCAGTTAAAGTGACTATTGACACTGCCGCTTGAGGCGTGACGTGTTACACAGTAAAGGAACCCATTGAAGGACTCGTTTTTATGGAACAAGAAGAGACCAAGACACAGGGCGCGCACGAGGCCTTCCAGTCACTCAGCAAAGTAGCTAACGAGCTGATCATTGGTCAGCAACGGCTGATGGAGCGTTTGCTGATCGCATTGCTCAGCAATGGACATCTGCTGGTAGAGGGCGCCCCCGGCCTGGCCAAGACAACCGCCATCAAGGTCATTGCAGACCGCATCGAAGGCGACTTCCACCGGATACAGTTCACCCCGGACCTGTTACCGGCTGACCTGACCGGCACGGAAATTTACCGTCCCCAGGAAGGGACGTTCGAGTTCCAACAGGGGCCGATATTTCATAACCTGATCCTGGCGGATGAGGTGAACAGGGCCCCGGCCAAAGTTCAGTCAGCGCTGCTGGAAGCCATGGGCGAGCACCAGGTCACGGTTGGCAGGGTCACGTACCGTCTGCCGAAACTGTTCCTGGTGATGGCGACACAGAATCCCATCGAGCAGGAAGGAACATACCCGCTGCCCGAGGCGCAGCTGGATCGTTTCCTGATGCATGTATCGATTCACTATCCGGATGCGGCAGCTGAACAGAAAATTCTGAAGCTGGCGCGTCAGCAGGCCCGGGATGAACTGGGTGAAATCCCGGCAGCCCCGGTCGTGGTGACCCAGGAGCAGGTTTTCCTGGCCCAGGAGGAAGTGCTTGGGTTGTTCATGGCGCCAGCCCTCGAAGAATACATCGTTCAGCTCGTGCTGGCTTCGAGAGATCCGGGCAGCTGGGATGAAGGGCTGGCCCGCCTGGTCAGCTATGGCGCCAGTCCCCGCGCGACCATTGCGCTCGATCGATGTGCCCGTGCGCGCGCCTGGCTGGATCAGCGTGATTATGTTTCACCTGATGATATTCACGCGGTCGTTCACGATGTCATGCGCCACCGGGTTCTGCTTTCTTACGAGGCCGAGGCCGACGGCGTGACGGTGGATCAGTTGGTGGACAGGCTGCTGGACCTGGTCCCCGTACCCTGATCGACGGCTGATGGAACCCCTGAGAAATCGCCCGGCCGCTGGTGATGGCATTCACCTGACCGCTTCAGAGCTGATCGCTTTGAGGCCGCGTTGCCATGCACTCAGATTGCCCATGCGCCAGGCCGCCGCTTCGGCCCTGGCCGGCGCCTACCGCTCACGTTTCCGCGGACGCGGTGTCGATTTCCTTGAATCCAGGAATTACCAGCCCGGAGATGATATCCGGAACATGGACTGGCGGGTCACGGCTCGGACCGGGAAACCACATACGAAGATATTCCAGGAGGAGCGCGAACGGCCCGTGCTGGTCGTGCTGGATGCCAGCCCAAGCCTCTATTTCGGCACACGGGAGCGTCTGAAATCTGTTGCGGCGGGTCATATGGCCGCAGCGATCGCCTGGGCGGCGATCAAGCGCGGAGACCGGATTGGCGGTTTTCTATTCGCGCCCGGCCGGCATCGGGAACTGCGTCCTGCCGGCGGCAGAAGAGGCGCCATGAGAATGATACAGGGCCTGATCGACTGGCTGGAGCCCACGCGAGCGGAAGGCGCTGAGAACGAACCGCTGTCGGTGGCGCTTGAGCGTGTCAGGCATGCCGTCCGTCCAGGCAGCCTGGTGGTTGTGATCAGCGATTTTTTCGGGATGGATGAGGCGTGTAATCGCCATCTTTCACGGTTGCGTCAGCACAATGACGTGATTGGCTGCCAAGTGCTTGACGCGGCTGAATACCGTTTGCCGGACGGCAGGTACCCTATCAGTGATGGCGAGAATGCCGCAGTGCTGGACATGTCGCACAAAGAATCGCGCGGCCGTTACGATGCGATGAGTCACCGCCATCTCGACCAGCCGCGCCGCATGTTTCAAAAGCACCAGTGCGGATGGCTGGTTTTACACACGGACGACGATCCGGTAGACGTTCTGGGACGAGAACTGCGGGTCCTGGTCGGAAGACCGGTTTGAATCATGAATGCTGACGGCTCACCATTGCTCGACCAGTTGCAGGACATCCACAGCGCCGGTCAACCGGGCTGGTGGCCGCCGGCGCCGGGCTGGTGGTTGCTGGCCTTGCTGGTTGTGCTGCTCTGCGCCTACCTGTTGAAAAAATGGCTTGCATGGCGATCCGTCAGACGCCGTCACCAGGCCTGGGCGGAAGCGCTTGAAGCCCTGAATCGTGAACATGATCCGGTACAACAGCCGCATCAGTACCTGGCTGGCCTTAATCAACTGTTCCGCGCTGTTGCCCTTAAAGCCTTTCCGGGGACTTCATGCGCCCGCCTGCAGGGCGAGGAATGGGTCGCGTTCATTGCCGCACTGATGCCGGATGAGCAGGAGGGCAACCTGAAGGCGCTGGCCAGTGGCCCGTACGAGTCGTTGCCACAGTTTGACGCGTATTCCCTGAACGAAAGCGCCAGGACCTGGGTGAAACTCTATGGCTGAGAACATCCCCGTCCAAGGCTTGGCGCTTGCCTGGCCCTGGCTGCTGCTCCTGTTACCCTTGCCCTGGCTGATTCGGCGCTGGCTGTCCGCCGCGCCGCGCGCAGGACTGCAGGCCTTGCGGGTACCCTGGTTTTCCATGATGACCTCTGACGGTTCGGCCTGGATGAAGAAACCGATGCTGGCCGCGCTGGCCACCCTGGCCTGGATTCTTCTGCTGGCGGCGGCTGTGCGTCCGCAGTGGGTCGGGGAAATCGAGACACTCCCGATCACCGGCAGGGATCTGCTGCTGGCAGTGGACATATCCGGCAGCATGGACACACAGGACATGGTGCTGGACAGAAAGGCGGTAAACCGACTGGCCGTCGTCAAGAAAGTAGCCGGGGAGTTCATTCAAAGGCGCCGCGGCGACCGGGTCGGGCTGGTATTGTTCGGCAGCCGTGCGTACCTGCAGACCCCGCTGACATTCGACACGGAAACTACCGCGATCCTGCTGGATGAATCCGAGATCGGGCTGGCAGGCCGGGAAACCGCGATCGGAGATGCGATCGGGCTGGCCGTCAAGCGCCTGCGAGATGATGCGGCCAGTGACCGGGTCCTGGTTTTGCTGACCGATGGCGCCAACACGTCCGGTGAAGTACAACCCATGCAGGCGACTGAGTTTGCTGCGCGTGAAGGCATGACAATTTACACCGTGGGTGTGGGCGCGGATGAAATGATGGTCCAGGATTTCTTCGGCTCCCGGCTGGTCAACCCATCAGCGGATCTGGATGAGGAAACGCTTAAAGCCATTGCTGAACGGACCGGCGGCGTTTATTTTCGTGCGCGCGACGCTGAAGCGCTGGCAAAGATCTACGAAGAACTGGACGAGCTGGAGCCCGTAGAGAGCGACCAGGAAGCGATCAGGCCAGTGGATGAACTCTTTTTCTGGCCGCTCTCGATCGCGTTCCTGCTGGTATTGGCAGCCTTGATGTTCGCAATGTTGCCACATGCACGTCGCAGGGTGGTGCCGGTATGAGTGAATTTGAGGCACTGCATTTCATCCGTCCGCTGTGGCTTTTCCTGCTGCCATTGGTCCTGCTTATTCCCTGGGCATGGAAACGTACACGCCGGCCTGCCGGTGATTGGTCCAGGGTGTGTGATCCACATCTGTTGCGTTGGCTGAGCGTCCGGCAAGTGGCTGGACAGGGGGCCAACCGAGGGCCATGGCTGGGCGCCCTGGCGCTCCTGATCGTGATCCTGTCGCTGGCCGGGCCCAGCTGGCAGAAATTGCCGGACACTTCATTTTCGGCGCGTGATGCCCGAGTCGTTGTGGTGGACCTTTCACAATCCATGCTGGCCCAGGATCTGAAGCCCGACCGCTTGACGCGAGCCCGGTTCAGGTTGGCGGATTTACTGGCCGCCACCGAGGAGGGCCAGGTTGGCCTGGTCTCGTATGCCGGTGACGCCTATATCGTCTCTCCCCTGACCAGTGACATGAATACGATCGCCAACCTGCTGCCGGCGTTGCGCCCTGACATTATTCCGGTGGCGGGCAGCCGTGCGGACCTGGCGCTGGACATGGCAGCGTCCTTGCTGCAACGTTCCGGCCTGAGTCAGGGTGAGATTCTGCTAGTGACAGATTCCGCCACTTCAAGGGATGCGGCGAAGGCAAGGGAGCTTAGCGACCGGGGTATCCTGACTTCAGTGCTGGCAGCGGGTACGACCGAAGGCGCGCCGATTCCCAGTGGCGGGGGGTTTGTCAGTGACCGCTCGGGCAACGTGGTTATCGCCCGGCTGGATCGCGCTGCACTGCAATCTCTGGCGAGCGCCGGGGGAGGCAGGTACTCCGAACTGGGCACGGTGGCATCGGACGATGAACTCTGGCTTGACCGGGATGGCAGCGAGTTTGCACGTCGTGACGATGCGTTGGGTGAACGTTGGAAAGACGTGGGCCCATGGCTGGTTTTGCTGCTGTTGCCGCTGGCCCTGGCTGGTTTTCGCAGGGGCTTGTTTTTCAGTCTGCCATTGGTGCTTGCCGGTGGAATCGTCAACCCAGGTGATGCCCAGGCGGACTGGTGGGGTGACATCTGGCTGAGGAAAGACCAACAGGCGTATCGCGCACTTGCCGCGCAGGATGCGGAAAAGGCTGCCGCCCTGGCTCGAGATCCGGCACTATCGGGCGAAGCGTGGTTCCGTAGCGGGGAGTATTCCAACGCCACAGATGCATGGAGCCAGGCGGATTCGGCCGATGCTCACTACAATCGCGGCAACGCTCTTGCGCACCAGGGTGAGTATGATGCGGCGATCGCAGCCTATGACCAGGCCCTTGCGAAGGAACCTGGCATGCAGGATGCGGTGATCAACCGTGAGCTCGTTGAAAAAATGAAAGAGCAACAGCAGCAACAGCAGGAAAACGAGCAGGGTGATTCCCAGGAGGGCGAGTCGTCTTCCGAGCAACAGGAAGGTGAGCAGGACGAGCAGGGAGAGTCGCAGGAAGGCGATCAGCAGGGCGATCAGGAAGGTGAGCCCCAGGAAGGCGAAGCCCAGGAAGGTGAAGCCGGTGAAGAAGAGAGTGAACAGCAAGTAGAACTCACAGAAGCCTGGTCAGAAGAAGATGCTCAGGCTATGGAACAATGGTTACGCAGAATTCCGGATGATCCTGGAGGTTTGCTGCGCCGCAAATTCAGAAATCAACATCAGCGCCGCGGCGCGCCGGAAGACGAATCGGAGTCGTGGTAAGACCATGGTAAAAACAATCAACGGGATGATCCGGGCGGCGATTGCAGTCACTGCGCTGGCTTTATGCATGCCTGTGGACGCCGCAGTGCGGGCGGAACTGGATCGTAACCAGATCACGGTGGGCGAGACTGTCATGCTGACCTTCCTGACCGATGATCCGAAGCAAAATCTGGACGCAGACTTCAGTGCGCTGGAGAAAGATTTTCGAATACTGGATCGCCGGTCAGAGACACAGCTGTCCATCGTGGGCGGGCGCCAGACTGCGGTGGTGCGCCTGCTACTGACGCTGGAGCCCAGGGCAGCCGGCGAAGTCGTGATCCCATCACTGAAAATTGGCGGGGATACGACGCAGGCTTTGACGGTCAAAGTAGATCCGGCACCTGAACTGGAGCCGGGCAGCCAGCCACCGGTGTTTATCGAAGTGGAAATTTTACCTTCCGATGGCCCGTATTTTGTGCACGCCCAGCTTGGCCTGGTGGTCCGCGTTTTTTACCAGCAAAATCTGACAGAAGCGGCGATCAGTCAGCCGGAGCCGTCCCCAGCCGTGGTTCGCCTGATGCAGGAGACACCTTACCAGGCCGAGCGCGGTGGTGAGCGCTACCGGGTTCTGGAGCGCAATTATGCAGTCTTTCCGGAACGTTCCGGCGAGTTGACCATTCCACCGATGCAATTGACGGGAAGGTTGGTGGAACGGCGCACGAGTAGCGTCTGGCAACCGGCGGTACGGGGGCGCCGGGTGCAGGTAGAAAGCGAAACCCTGGTGTTGAATATCGAACCCAAGCCTGCCGAATTCGCGGGCAGTGAGTGGCAGCCCGCCAGGGAGTACCGCCTTACCCAGCAGATTTCCTCCGGCGAGTCGCTGCGCGTAGGAGAGCCGGTTACCCGAACGGTAATCATCGACGCAGTGGGGCTGGAAGAAAACATGATCGTAGAGCCGGCCTGGCCCGAAGTTGCACAGGCAAGAATTTATCCCGATCAGCCACAGGGCATCACCCGCGACGACGGTAATTGGGTATTGGGTCACAAGGAATTTCGCTATGCGGTGGTGCCTGAAAAAGAAGGAGAGCTGGTCCTGCCCGAGCTGAGAGTCGAGTGGTGGGATACACAGAATAACCGGCCACAAACAGCAGTGCTTGCAGCCCAGAACATCAAGGTGCAGCCGTCGGCTCTGGTGCCGTCCCAGGTCCAGGCGCCTCTTGTTCCCGGTTCCCCGGATTCTGGCTCGATGCAAGGGTCTGTTGGCAAGCTGGCCACGGATGCGGGCTATTGGCGATGGCTGACACTCGTGTTCGCCACGCTCTGGTTGCTCACTCTGGCCATCGCCCTGGTGCTCAGAAACAAAGTGCCCGGGCAACGAACGGCACTTCGAGCGGAGGACTCTACAAATAAGGATGAAAGGGATCTGCTGGCAACGCTGGAGAAAGCCTGTAAGTCAGGAGACCGAAGGGATGCCCGACGGGCATTGCAGTA
>Ga0316194_10000590_pt1 | contig 23799 bp, 18 predicted proteins | sample CroRivsedime1_MG_FD_204936 | JGI IMG/M metagenome (GOLD analysis project Ga0316194, IMG submission 204936) | Coastal sediment microbial communities from Maine, United States - Cross River sediment 1 | ecosystem: Environmental > Aquatic > Marine > Coastal > Sediment | place: USA: Maine...
AACCAGATTGCGCGAACTCGATCGTGAGGAAGAGGTCGATCTGGTTTACTTCGGCGGTTTGCGCACCGGTACCGACGCGGCCAAGATCCTGGCGCTGGGGGCAATTGCGGTAACGCTCGGTGCGGCGATGGCGCTTGCGCTGGGCGCAGATATTTCTGGCGGAAGTCCGGTTTTCAATGCAAACTTGGATGCGTCCGAGCGCGAAGAACGCAGTTCTAATCTGCTGCAGGCGTTTACCGCAGAATCATCGATGATGGCGCGCTGTACCGGTAAGACCAACGTGCAGAACCTGGAGCCGGAAGATCTGCGAGCGATTACGCTGGTAGTCTCCCACGCTGCGGGTGTGCCGATGGCGGGCAGTTTGCATCAGCATTAGTTGGCGCTAGAATTAATCTCAACGACAGAACCAAAAATCCAAAAGGGGGCTTAAAGTGGCTAAAGATCTCGAAGCGATCGCTAAGGCAAAAAAGATAAAATATTTTCTGGTGAGCTGGGTCGACCTGTTCGGCGTGCTGCGTGCCAAGCTGGTGCCGGCGCGTGCCATCAAGGGTATGCAAAAAGACGGTGCCGGTTTCGCCGGGTTCGCCGCGTGGCTAGATATGACGCCCGCACACCCCGACCTGTTTGCGGTCCCGGATCCGGAGAGTCTGATCCAGCTGCCCTGGAAACCCGAGATCGGCTGGGTCGCCGCCGATTTATGGATGGATGGCAAGGAAGTCGAAGCATCGCCCCGGGTGGCCTTGAAGCGCCAGCTCGCCATTGCATCGAAAAAAGGCTACCGCATGAAAACCGGTGTCGAATGCGAATATCATCTGATTAGTGCCGATGGCCTCGCTCTCGCGGACAGCGCCGATACCCAGTCCAAGCCCTGTTATGACCAACAGGCGTTGATGCGTCAGTACCCCGTGATCGGCGAAATCTGCGACTGCATGCTCAAGCTGGGCTGGAACCCCTACCAGAACGACCATGAAGACGCCAACGGCCAGTTTGAAATGAACTGGGATTATGACGATGCGTTGAAGACTGCCGACAAGCACGTGTTTTTCAAGTACATGGTCAAGTCCATCGCCGAAAACCATGGCATGCGCGCGACCTTCATGCCCAAACCGTTTACGCATCTGACCGGCAACGGCTGTCACGCGCACGTTTCGTTGTGGGATCGTGCAGGTAAGAAAAACCTTTTTGCCACCGATCGCAAGGACCCGCGTGGACTCGGTCTGTCACCACTGGCCTACAAGGCGCTCGGTGGGATCATGCACAGTGCGGCTGATTTGACGGCTATTTTCAATCCCACCGTGAACAGCTACAAGCGGATCAATGCGCCACGTACCCTGTCGGGTGCGACCTGGTCGCCGAACGCGGTGACTTACGGCGGTAACAACCGTACCCACATGATTCGAGTGCCCGAGGATGGCCGTTTCGAACTGCGTTTGATGGATGGTGCGGCGAACCCTTACCTGATGCAGGCCGGTGTGGCCGCCGCGATTCTTGACGGTATCGACAACAAGCGCGACCCGGGTGATCCGATACATCTCAATATGTACGAGGAAGGGCACAAGGTTAAGTCTGCGAAGAAACTTCCCGGTAACCTGCTCGATGCACTGCGCCAGCTCGATGGCAACAAGGAGATTCGCGCTGGACTGGGTGACGAACTGATCGATGCATATATCAAGCTCAAGCTCGATGACTGGAGCAGTTACATGCAAAGCCTGAGCGACTGGGAACGCGCCAACACCCTCGATTGCTAGGGAAAGAATCGGGGACAGGATCCTTAATCTCACCATTGTCGAAATGTAATTCGACGTGAATACTGAAGGGTTAAGTATACTGTCCCCGATTTGTACGATTTGTATTAAATCTCCCCGCCATGTTTATTAATCTTAGCCTCAAAGTGCGGGCCAGCCTCGCCTGCGCCTACAGTGGCGTCGCCTGGGGTTTGTTCTGGATCCCGCTGCGGGGTATGGACCGGTCAGGGGTTACCGACGCCTGGGCCACGGTGATTTTCTATGCTGCCCCGTTGCTGCTGTTCACTCCCTGGATAATTAGAAACTGGCGCCGCATTGCCCGTTGCGGCTGGCAGCTTCATTTTATCGGTATAGCAACCGGGACTTCACTCGCGTTTTACTCCAACGCGATGCTTTATACCGAGGTCGTGCGGGGACTGGTGTTGTATTACACCACACCGGTCTGGTCTTTACTGCTGGCCCGCATGGTGTTGGGAGAAACCATTACCGTGCCGCGGATTTTTGCGATCATGTTCGGCCTCGGCGGAATGCTGGTGATGTTCGGGGTTGATCAGGGTTTTCCATGGCCAAAAAATATCGGTGACTGGATGGCGCTGGTCGGTGCCGCGGGATGGGCTGTTGCGGCGGTATTGCTGCGTAAGGACGATGGCAGTCGCAGTATGGAGATTTGTGCGGTCTATTTCTTTTACGGGGTTATCGCCGCGGTGCTACTGGCGCTATCGCCGATGGCCGGAGAAATAGAAATCCCGGACTGGTCTGCTATTGTCGATGTTTTGCCGTGGACTATTCCAATTGCCATTATCGTGATTCCCGGTGCTTACGCCGCTTTCTGGGGCGCGCCGCATTTGAACCCCGGAGTCGTTGGTCTGTTGATGATGACCGAGTTGAGTGTGGGTGGGATTACCGCGGCCATCTGGGCTAATGAACCACTCGGCGTGCGTGAGCTATCCGGTATCGCATTGATCACGGTTGCCGGGCTGACAGAATTCTTCTATGCGCCGATTCGCAGGGCCTTATTGCGCGATGGATGAATCGCTCGCGCGTGCTGTGCCTAAACTATGTGTCGCTTTCGCGATACTTTCCCATTGAGTCAGCCCCTAAGATACTGCGTTCCAGACTACCTGCCGGCCTTTAGCTTGCTGGCCCGGAAGCAGCCTGCCGCGCATCAGCGCAGCGTACAGTTGATTTACACATATTGGAGCGAAGAATGGCCAAAAGCGATATCGAAATTGCTCGTGAAGCAACCCTGAAACCGATTACGGAAATCGCGCAAAAACTCGATATTCCGCCTGAGTCGTTCAAGCCTTATGGACACGACAAGGCAAAGCTGACCACGGAATTTATAAATTCGTTGCAGGGCAAAAAAGATGGCAAGCTGATTCTGGTTACCGCGATTTCCCCGACTCCGGCGGGTGAGGGTAAAACCACGACCACGGTTGGATTGGGCGACGGACTTAACCGCATCGGCAAGAAGGCGGTCATGTGTCTGCGCGAACCGAGCCTGGGGCCCTGTTTCGGGATGAAGGGTGGCGCCGCCGGCGGCGGTTATGCCCAGGTTGTGCCGATGGAGGACATCAACCTGCATTTTACCGGCGATTTCCATGCCATCGGCGCGGCGCATAACCTGCTGTCGGCGCTGATCGATAATCATGTCCAGTGGGATAACAAATCCGGCCTCGACCCGCGCCGCATTACCTGGAAGCGTGTCATGGACATGAATGATCGTACCTTGCGGGATATCACCATTGGCCTCGGTGGTCCGGGTAACGGTACCCCGCGCGAGAGTGGATTCGATATCACGGTCGCCTCCGAAATCATGGCCATTTTCTGCCTTGCCACCGACCTCGACGACCTGAGTCGGCGCATCGGCAATATCGTCGTTGGTTATACCCGCGACCAAAAGCCGGTGCATGCGCGTGACGTCAATGCCCCGGGCGCGATGACGGTTTTACTCAAGGATGCGTTCATGCCGAACCTGGTGCAAACCCTGGAAAATAATCCGGCCTTCATCCATGGTGGCCCGTTTGCCAATATCGCACATGGATGTAACTCTGTCATTGCGACTAAAACTGCGCTCAAACTCGCCGACTACGTGGTTACCGAAGCAGGTTTTGGTGCCGATCTCGGTGCCGAGAAATTCTTTGACATCAAGTGCCGCAAGGCTGGCCTGAGCCCAGCTGCAGTCGTGCTGGTTGCTACTGTGCGTGCACTGAAGATGCATGGCGGCGTTGCCAGGGATCAACTCGCTGGCGAAAACGTCGATGCGGTGCGGAAAGGTTGTGAAAACCTTGGTCGCCATATCCGTAACCTGGGCCAGTTCGGCGTACCGATTACGGTCGCGATGAATCGTTTCTCGGCCGATAGCGAGAGCGAACTGGACGCGGTGCGCGAATTCTGTGACGGGCTCGACGTCAAGGCGTTTGACTGCAATCACTGGGGCGAAGGTAGCAAGGGTACCCAGGAACTGGCAAAACATGTCGCCGAGGTCGCCGACTCCGGTGCAGCCGAGTTCCATACGCTTTACGACGACGACTTGCCGTTATGGGAGAAAGCTCGCCATATCGCACGCACGCTCTATGGCGCCGATGACATCATGGCCGACAGGAAAGTTCGCGATCAATTTGCCAAATTTGAAGCTGAGGGATACGGCAGCTTCCCGGTTTGTATGGCGAAGACCCAGTACAGTTTTTCTACCGATCCGACGCTGATGGGCGCACCCAGTGGCCACGAAGTCCCGATTCGCGAAGTTCGCCTGTCGGCCGGAGCCGAGTTTATCGTCGCGGTCTGCGGCGATATCATGACCATGCCTGGTCTGCCGCGAGTGCCCTCGGCGGATAATATACGACTCAATGACCAGGGTCAGGTAGAGGGACTGTTCTAGGCCGCTAATGGAAACCCCCGAGCAATATCAGCGTTTTATTTCCTGGCAGTGTCGGCTGCGCAAGATGAGTATGCGTGAGCTGGGTGGGCAACCCACACCGGGGATGAGCGCCGGGGTTTACTCGATTTCAGGCGGTGATGAACAAAGCCGGATGAACTTCCTTATCGTCAGGAAAGATTCACGGTCGCGCACCGACGAATTTCGCCATATCGTGCGCAAAACGCCGGACTCCAGCCAGTGGGTCAAAAATGGCCTGAGTATCCTGTCGGAGCTGCATTACCATGAAGACAGGGAATTCGAAAATCAGCTCACGGCCCTGTTCAGCCTGGAATCGAACCTGGCCTACGCTTTGCTCAAGGCCGGCCGGTGTCGTTTGAAATTTGCCCAGGACAGCGTGGAACACGCCTTCGATTTCGATGTGATTTCACTGGGCCAGGATGACGAGGCCTTCCAGGCGACCTATTGGCACAATCGACTATTCAATCCGACCCTGCCGGGCAAGGTGCGGGTGCTTGGTTTCATGCCGAGGTTGCAGGCCCCGTCTCAAGCCTAAACGATGCGCTTGAAGTTTTCGTAGAGCAGGGCCGCCAGGCGGTTCATTTCAGGCATATGTTCGCGTGCCGACTGGTCGAAGCTCTCCAGCGCGTCAGCCCCCAGGCTATTTTCCAGTGACGCTTTATATTCTGCTACGCAACCCCACTGCATCACCGTATCGATACGGACCTCGACGTGAAACTGTATCGCGTAGGCGTGCTCGCGGTATTTGAAAATCTGGTAGCGGGTGCTGTCTGAAGATCCTAGCACGGTTACGTCGGGATTGGATTCCAGGCCCTTTACTTCGTAAGAGTGCCATTGCACTGCCTTGATAGTGTCGGGGTATCCGCTGAACAACTGGTCCTGTTGCGCTGCCGTCGTCATCTCGATGTCGAGTACGCCGATCTCGGCAGGTTCGGATTTTGCCACTTCGCCACCGAGCACTTCACCGAGTAGCTGGCAGCCGAGGCAAAAGCCGAGGAATGGTTTACCCATCTCGACGACCCATTCGTGGATGCGCTTTTTCTCCTCGATTAGCCAGGGGTATTCGGCTTCCATCCAGGTATCCATGGATCCACCCATGCACAGCATCGCATCGTAGCCGCTCAGGTCACTCGGTATGGACTCACCCTCATCGAGCTCGATCTGGGTGAGTTGCCAGCCGTCGGCCTCCATCAAGTCCTTGATATAGCCCGGATCCTCAAGCACGATATGCTGTAAAACCAGTACGTTTTTCATCAGTATTCCAGGTAGATCGACAATTCCCGATGATGACGTGCGTCATCGTGATCGTCAATCGAAGGGGTAGCCCGAATGTGTTCGACATAGTGTGGCGGAAAGTCGTGTTCCAGCGCGCCACGCACCACGTGCTCCTTGTACCAGTGATAAGGCTGCAGCAGGCGATCGATTTCGAGCGCGTAATAGGTAAAGGCGTCGATCGATGCACCGTGCAACGCGGTTACGTTGATTTGCCTGCGCTCGTAGCCGATACCCGCGCCTTCGTAAACGTCGAGCTCCAGCTTCTCGTTGTGCGTCATCTGGTATATGACACCGTAAACCTGGTCTGCCGTGCTACCGGTAAATTCGATGTCGCACTTCCCCGAACGATCCTTCCCGCTTTTGTGCCAGCGTAGCCGGTGCTGGTTCAGGGTGGCGACGCAGTGTTTCGACGCCAGCGGGATACGCTCCAGCAAGCGCGGACTCGATAGATTGGAGCCAAAGGCAAAATAGTTAATCTTCATTCGCTGTTGCGGGTAAATCTCATGCACGGGTTTTCAACCCGCCGATGCCGCGTAATTATAAAGGCGGGCGCTTTGTAACTAAAGCGCCGGGTAAATCGGGATCAGGCGGCGCTGCTGCGCGAGGCGCGCTTGCGTTCGTGTTCGAGCAGCAGTTTCTTGCGGATGCGGACGCTTTTTGGTGTTACCTCTACCAGTTCGTCGTCATCGATGAATTCGAGCGCCTGCTCGAGGGTCATTTTCACCGGTTTGGTCAGGACCAGGTTTTCATCGGTGCCGGCGGCGCGGATGTTGTTGAGCTGTTTGGCTTTGAGCGGATTGACCACGAGGTCGTTGGCACGGCTGTGGATGCCGACCACCATGCCCTCGTAAACCGGTTCCGCATGGCCGATCATCATGCGCCCGCGTTCCTGCAGGTTAAACAGCGCGTAAGCCAGGGCCTTGCCGGTAGCGGAAGAAATTAGCACACCATTCTGACGTTGTCCTATCATTCCCTCAACCCTCGGACCGTAATGATCGAATACATGGTAAATCAGGCCAGTGCCGGAGCTCAGGGTCATGAACTCGGACTGAAAGCCGATCAGGCCACGCGACGGGATGACATAATCAAGGCGCACACGGTCGCGGCCATCGGGGAGAATATCCTTGAGATCGGCCTTGCGTTTGCCGAGTGCCTCCATGATCTGTCCCTGGTATTGTTCTTCGACATCGACAGTCAATTGTTCGTGTGGTTCGCATTCGACGCCATCAATTTCGCGGATGATGACTTCCGGGCGTGAAACCGATAATTCGAAGCCTTCACGCCGCATGTTTTCGATGAGGATGCCCAGGTGCAATTCACCCCGGCCGCTGACGCGGAACTTGTCGGAATCACCCAGTTGCTCGACTCGCAGGGAGACGTTGTGCAAACATTCGCGTTTGAGGCGTTCATCGATCTGACGCGAGGTCAGGTACTTGCCGTCCTTGCCGGAGAAGGGTGAACTATTGATGCTGAAGGTCATGCTCACCGTGGGTTCGTCCACACTCAACGGCGGCAGCGCTGCGACGTGATTGCGATCACACAGGGTATCAGAGATAAAAAGTTCTTCGATCCCGGAGAAAACGATGATATCACCGGCCTCGGCGGTTTCGGTTTCGACGCGTTGCAGACCGTTGAAACCAAAAAGCTGCATCATGCGCCCGTCGCGGATCTTGCCGTCGGCGCCGATGATCCTGATCGGCGAGTTGCGCGTGACTCGTCCGCGGCTGATACGCCCGATCCCAAGTACGCCCTTGTAGCTGTCGTAATCCAGGCTTGAAACCTGTAGCTGGAAGGGTCCATCGAGTTCAACTGCGGGTGGGGCAACGTGTTCTATGATGGCCTCGAACAGTGGATCCATGTTACCGCTGCGGTCCTGGTCGTTGCGGCTCGAGTAGCCGTCGAGTGCTGAGGCGTAAATAACCGGAAAATCGAGTTGCTCATCGGTTGCACCGAGTTGATCGAAAAGGTCGAATACCTGGTCGATAACCCAGTCGGGGCGGGCTCCGTCACGGTCGATCTTGTTGATTACGACGATCGGGGTGAATCCCATGGCGAAGGCTTTCTGCGTAACGAAACGGGTCTGTGGCATTGGCCCTTCAACGGCATCGACCAGCAGCAGCACCGAATCGACCATCGACAGGATACGTTCTACTTCGCCACCGAAGTCGGCGTGTCCGGGGGTATCGACGATATTGATCCGGTAATCCTGGTTTTGCTTTTCGTAGCGCCAGTTGAGCGCAGTATTCTTGGAAAGAATCGTGATGCCACGCTCTTTTTCGAGATCATTCGAATCCATCATGCGATCGCTGATTTCTGCGCGCGCGTCTAGCGTGCCGGACTGGCGCAGCAACTGGTCGACCAGCGTGGTCTTGCCGTGATCGACATGCGCGATGATTGCGATGTTCCGCAGGTTTTCTCGTTGGGTAGTCATAGAGGTAAGCAGGGAGGGTTCAGGCGCGCGATTATAATGATGTAGCGCGATACCACAAGTGCAAAATCCCCTTTTTTTTCAATAAGTTCAGACTGCGCACCAGCTTGCGAGCCGGCATAGTCTTCCCCACCTGCAATTATCGTCATTGACAATATGCATTAAGGTCAGGCCCGTACGAGCCTGCGTGGCCCGGCGGGAATCTTTCTGGGCCCCTGCTGACGACCTCGATGAAATCGACTGGAAAAGTTGTCTTTTTTGACTGCGGGTGGACGATGGTAAGATCGTCAAGCCCGGTTACGCGGGTGCCGCTGGCGACCGATAAGCGGTCAGGCCAGGTCCTCAACGATTTCGAGTATGGCCTGCGCGTGGCCTTTGGCTTTCACCTTGTAGTTGACCTCGACCAGCTTGCCCTGCTTATCGATGACAAAGGTGGAGCGACCAATTCCCATGTAGGTTCTGCCCATGAACTTGCGTTCACCCCAGGTGCCATAAAGCTCGCAGAGTTCACCATTGGTATCAGCCAGCAAATCGACCTTGAGATCACGTTTCCTGATAAATTTCTGATGTTTTTCACAGCTATCCTTACTCACGCCGAGCACGACGGTATCGGCAGCGGCGAATTTGTCGATCAGCGTGGTGAATTCGTTGGCCTCGATGGTACAACCGGGTGTGTCGTCCTTGGGATAGAAGTAGAGAACCACGTTTTTCTGACCCCGATATTGTGCAAGACTGACATCTTCTCCATCCTGATTAACCGATGTGAAATCGGGTGCGGTCTGGTTTTTTTCGAGCATTGCGGTTATCCGTTAGAGTAATGGCTAGATAATAAGAGAGGGCTGCGAATACATCAAAGCACAACTGGTGGGGTTATTGTGACCGCGCAATACGGGGTGGTCAACGAAATCGGCTGTAGATACCCTGCCTGGCGGTCAAACACGACCGCAATTGACGTCGTCGACCTGCTCGTTGAGTGTCCGCAAATCGTAGAGCAGGCCGAACGGCAACAAGCCGCCCGTCAGCAGCCATATCTACCCGGTGATCCATTTACCCGGGTAAAACCTGGGAATTCCGAAGCTGCCGAGAAAGGTCAATAGAATCCAGCTGACGGTGTAACTTCTGCTGCCGCTACTGTAGCCAAGGTCGGCCGGATCTTCCCTGACCTGCATACCCCGGCCATTGCCGATGGCGAGTATCAGGCAATCGGTGTAATGTAGCCGGATTGCCCAACCCGTAGACAACGAAAAAGATTGGATCCGTTAACTCAGGGTTTGCTCGGTGGTGCGCTGGCGCTGTCGGTCGCAAACAAAAAAGAATCTCGCCTCGCAGCGGCGATCGGTTTTGCTGCCGCGCTGCCGGCAGATGCCGATATTCTGATCGGTGCCGGCGATGACCCACTGCTCAACATCGAGTTCCACCGGCATTTCACACACTCGTTGATCTTCATCCCCATCGGGGCGCTGATGGTTGCGTCGATACTCTGGCTGCTGCTACGCAAGCGTATCGGTTTTAAAAGCATCTATTTCTATGCGTTGTTGGGCTATGGCACCAGCGGCCTGCTCGATGCCTGCACCAGTTACGGCACGCATTTGTTGTGGCCCTTCAGCGACGAACGGATTGCGTGGAGCATCATTGCGATCATCGATCCTGTGTTTACGCTGGTGCTGCTCATCGCGCTGATCCTCGGTTTCAAGCACTACAAACCGGGCTCGGCCCGCATCGGCCTGGCGTTCGCCGGCAGCTACCTGCTGCTTGGCCTGTGGCAGCATCAAAACGCGCTCGAATTCGCGCGGGAACTCGCCGCGCAGCGCGGCCACGAGGTGCAGCGAATCCTGGTCAAGCCGACGCTGGCGAATCTGATCCTGTGGCGCTCGGTCTACCACAGCGGCGATGTGTTTTACGTCGACGCGATTCGGGTCGGGCCAGGCTCGAAACGATTTTACCCCGGCGGCTCGGCACGCATGTTTGTACCCGCGCGGGATCTTCCCGATCTGCCGCGGGACAGCGTGCTTGCACGCGACATCGAACGGTTTTACCGGCTTTCCAATGACTTTGTGGCACCTGACCCCGGGCGTGACAACGTCCTGATCGACATTCGTTATTCTATGTTGCCAACCAGCGTCACACCGATGTGGGGCATAGACCTCAACCTGGCATCGCCCACACAACACGCCAAGTTCAGGATTTATCGAGATCGATCTGAAGACATGCGGGAGACGTTCGTCGCCATGCTATTGGGCCGTGATCTGCCGGAGTGACGCAATTGCGATAACTGTCACCATGCCGGCATAATGCTCCCGTCCTGCCTAGTAACGCAGGCGAAATCGTTTGTCGAAGATATCGGCATCGTCGAAATGCCGCCGACCGACAAATGCCGTTGCCTGTGTGCCCGACTGGCGCATCGCGCCCGCACTAGCGATCCCCATCGGCCAGAACAGAAAACGCTCGCCCCGTTCGGTTCCCTCGATCAAGCCGTCAGGCCCGAAAATGCTGCGGGAACCCCCTCCCGGTAATGGTAAAGTGCGCAATTCGTTATATTCGGCAAACCGGTATTCTCCGCCTGCGGCCGATTCGCTAAGCGACACATTGCGCAAGTAGTGCGTGCGCGCCTGCACGACAACGCGCAGGCGGCCTGTCTCCGGGATTGCGGGCAGGGTGGTCGGCGTGAACGACCATTCCAGAATGTGCTGCGGGGCCGGCAGGGGTTTCAGGCGAGGTGTCGGGAAAAACATGTGGTAGCAACCGCAGGGGTGAATGCTGTCGAATAACACCGGCTCGCCGTCGGGCGCCAGAGTCACGCGCCACACGATACCGTCGAGATGACCGCCAAGCAGGTCGAGGCTGCCTTCCCGGGGGCGCTCCGGCATCCAGGCCGTATAGATCAACTGCAGCAGCGTGCGATTCTCGACCCGGGTGTAGCCAAGCCTGCGGTAGACCACCGAGCTTGATACGTCGACCTGCGGCGTAGCTGCCGACGACCAGAATAGACGACCTATCCGGTCCCAGTCTGCGCTGGTTTCTATTTCGAATACCGGCGCGTAGGTAGCGAACAGGCGATCCCGCTCCCGGTCGGTTAGTTGCGGCAGGCCCAGGGGATGTTTGCTCGCGCGGGCCAGGATCTTGCTGACCTCTGTGCGCGTGTACACGGGAATAGCCGGAGGTACGTAGCGCAGCACCGGGTGAGCCGGCGGTTTGCCCTGGCGCGCGTCAGCGAATGTCTGGCTAGCCTGGTCCTGCCAGGCCCGAACGCCGGCGTAGAAAGGTAGTCGAGTCAGTTCGTAGAGCCCGAGCGCTCGCTTGGGCGTGCTGTAATCATCGGCGACGAAGGCGCGCCGATAGAGCTCGGCTGCGGCAGCAGGGTTGGAGGAGTCGGCGGAGAGTAAAATCTCGGCGCAATCCTGCGAACGCAAAACAACCTTATCACGGCGGCCAGCAGCCATGTCGTCGATCCCAGTGGCCGTCAAATTCGCGATCTCGACTCGACGGCCGTCCGCGTCCAGCGCGCGCATTCGCTCTATCCAGGCCTGGTAAATCTGTCGATCGTTTTGTGCGGTATCTTTCATCGCGGCGAGGAAGCGGTCGATTCGCAAATAGGGAAATCCCACTACCCGCCGGGCGGCGATGTCGGTAACGCCGTCGCGCGACACAACCTCGTCCAGCGCCGCGAACCAGCGCGCGCACTCCGCCAGCCGGACGTCGCTTGAGTCGAGATGATCACGCTGCGGTGGCTGGATAGTTGCGCAACCCGTTGCTCCTAACAGGAACACCAGCGCTAACGACCGAAGCGGGAGGGTGAAATCTGCGCTCATGATAAACTCGGACAACTAAACCTGCTTCGAATTCCATGCGGTGAATGAAATCGCCAAAGTCTAATGAATAAACCGTTGAAAATTTTGTTAACTCACGAAATTAATCGAGGCAATGATTCCGCCTCGGGGATTCGGGACGAGATCCAGTGACCGGCCCTGGTGATCGCATATCAATCTGCAAACACACAAACCGACTTCGTAAACCTGACTGTGTAGTCCGCGCAACCTGAAATCTAATAGATAAGGCAAAATCGAGCTGGCGTCCGCAAGCGCTAACTTCGATCCATTAAAACCGATGGTTATCATGCCTTTTATCCGCCAGATGTATCGAGCATCGAATATACGCGTTGAACTCGTCGCCTGGCAAATGGTCTTAACGACTGTTTCCGAGGTATTGTTAATGAAAAATCTACTGTTGGCGGCGCTGGTCGCGACCCTGGCCGCAATCGGCCAACCCGCGTTTGCCGCGAGAGCGGTACTCGCGGGCGGCTGTTTCTGGTGCATGGAGTCCGATTTTGAAAAGCTCGATGGGGTCAGCGATGTAGTTTCGGGATTTACTGGAGGCTCGCATCCGGACCCGACCTATACAGGAGATCATAGCGGGCATTACGAAGCGGTGGAGATCACTTACGATCCTGAAATTGTCGACTACCAGGGAATTCTTGATCATTTCTGGGTCAACCACGATCCCTTCGATGCGCGCGGGCAGTTTTGCGATAAGGGGCCTAGCTATCTAGCCGCGATATTTGTTGCCGACGAAGCTGAACTCGCGATCGCGGAAAAGTCCAGGCAGCGGGTCGTTGAAATGTTTCCAGGCCAGGTCGTGGTAACGCCGATTCTGCCCCAGACGACCTTCTTTCCGATCAAGGGCGATGAGTCGTACCACCAGGATTATTACAAGAAAAGCCCGGTGCGCTACAAGTATTACCGCTGGGGTTGTGGCCGTGATCAGCGCCTTACCGAAATCTGGGGCGACAAAGCCACGCACAACTAACCTGTCTTTCCATCTACAGCTGAGACAGGCTACCTCGGGGGTAAGTCCGCAAAAGACGCTCCCAAACGGCAAAAAACGCCGTTTGGTACATCCATGTAATCGCTTGGAACTCGGCATCCATGCCTCGTTACACTTTTGCGGACTTACCCCCGAGGTAGCCACCCATTGTAAGGGTAAACCGGTGAAGTCCCTCACGCCGTAAAGGCCGGGTGCTGAAAAAGCGTCGATTTTAACGGGTCAGGCCGCAGGGACGCGGCCTGTGGCGAGTCGAGACAAGGATGTCGAGTCTCGCCTTGCCCGTTAAAATCGACGCTTTTTCAGGAAGCCGCAGGCCACCCGGTCAGGCGTGAGGTACTTCACCGGTTTACCCGTGGGATGCTATCCAAAATTAAGCCTATACGATGTTCAACAGAGGCATGCCGTTGATTTTTATGACTTTCTTCCGAGCAAGGGCATTTTATTCAGGGCACTAGTGCGCTTACACGCGAATGACCCAGAAGGAGCTTTACGCGGCAGGCCGGGGCGGTGGTAGAATCACTGTTTTCCGACGAGCAAGGAATATCTGCCATGGGCTGTCAATACTTCGATCCCTGCGATCACGGCGCCGATACTTTTACCATTGCCATTCCCAAAGTGACCTTTGGTCGTGGTTGCCTGCGTGAAGCCGGCGCCCGCGCCCGCGGCCTGGGGATGACTCGAGTCGCAGTTTTCACCGACCCTTTTTTACGTGATAGCGCTTACGTTGCCACCGTGCTGGACTCGTTAAAGCAAGCCGGGCTCGACGCCGCGGTATTCGACGAGATTACGATCGAGGCCGATGACGCCAGCGTCGCCCGCGGCGCCGATTTCATCGCTACCGGTGATTTCGACGGGGTCGTTTCGGTGGGCGGTGGTTCGGTCATGGACACGGCCAAGGCGGCAATGGTCTATGGACTTTATCCGAGCGGGGATTTTCTCGATTATTTCGCACCACCGCTGGGCGCGGGTAAAGCGATTCCCGGTCGACTGTTAACCCATCTCGCCTGTCCTACCACTTCCGGCACCGGCTCGGAGTGTACCTCGCTTTCGGTATTGCGTATTAATAACTTAAGCACCAAGTTTGTGCTGGGTAATCCGCTGCTCCTGCCGCAGGAAGCCCTGATCGACCCCGTATGTTGCGCTACGCTGCCGGCGATGGTGGTCGCGTCCACCGGTTTTGACCTGTTGTGCCATGCGCTGGAATGCTATACCGCCAGGGCTTACACCCGTTGGGATAAAGTGGACGATCCGGGGAAACGACCGCTGATCCAGGGTGCCAATCCATGGAGCGATCTGGCCGCGCGCAAGGCGCTGGAAATTGTCGGTGAGTTCATGGATCGTGGGGTTAACAATGCCGACGATCACGAGGCACGTGATCAGTTGATGTGGGGTGCGTCGCTCGCCGGAATGGCTTTTGGCAATACCGGCACTCATCTCGGGCATGCGCTTTCCTACGGGGTGACTCACCTGATGCACGATGTCACTACCGAGGGATATGCCGTTAAATCACCGTTTGTGCCGCATGGCATCAGTGTCGTGGTGTCGGCGCCGGCGATATTCCGCTATACCGCTGAAGCCGCGCCCGAGAGGCATTTCGAGGCCGCCGGTTACCTGCAGGCCGATTTGCAGGGAGCGGGTAGTGCAGACTCCGGCGAAGCGCTGGCCAAACGCATCATCGAGTTGATGCAAAAAAGCGGAGTTCCGAACGGGCTAAATGGAGTTGGATTTGGTCCCGCTGACGTGCCGGCGCTGGCAGCTTCCACCGCGCGCCAGGTGCGCGCGATCGCTAATTCACCGCGCGAAACCAATCTGGTAGATATCGAAAATATCTACGCTTCGGCGATGAGTTACTAGCGCCAGCTTTGAGTTCGGCTACCAGCGGCACCAGAAACACGAAGCAGGCGACCAGGAAAAGCGTGCCACCCATCAGGCTGACCGGGTCATCGGCGCGAATGCTCGATGCCATGAAAAAAATGGCGGAACCGATAAACAGTATCCAGCCCCAGAGTTGATAGCGATGTTGAGCATGTTGCGACATGGGACATACCTGTATTGGACTATATTGATCAGATAATAAAGACTTATGCATACTGTCGTAAAATGATGAATAATATGCCAAATAGATAAGTATTTATTATGCATTGATTTGTAATTTCGCCCCGGTCAATCGAGAAATATCATGTTACTTTATCGGCTTACTGGTGCTAGCATTCCCCGTTTCACCCAGTTATTTTCCGGAAACTCAAATGTTTGAAAACAGTTTAATGAACCAGATCCGCGAGCGTTTTTGTCACGTGGATACCTGTCCTTACTCGGGGCCGCGCATCTTTTTTGAAAACGCCGGCGGTGGCTTGACGCTGAAATCGGTAGTCGAAGTGAACACCGAGCTCGCCGGAATTCCGGACAACCAGGGTCGCGATAACCCGGCATCACACGAGCTGGTGCGTATCATCGCCGAGGCGCGTGACAATATGCGTTGCTTTCTCGGTGTCGAGGAGGGACCGATTTTTACCGGCGAAAGCGGCACCGAGCTTATATTCCGCATGGTGCGTGCGGCCGCGCTGGGCTCCGCCGAGGGTGGCAACATGATCGGCAGCACGCTCGAACACCCGGCAACCGTCAGCGCAAGCAAGCGCTGGTCCAAAATTGCCGGTAAGGAATACCGCGCCGCGGTGCACAGTAACGACAGCGCGACGATTACTGCCGAAGATTATGCCGGGGTGGTCGATGCCGACACCCGTGTGGCGACGATTATCCATACCAGTCCGGTTACCGGCATGACGGTAGATATCCCCGCGGTGGTTAAAACCATCCGTGCGGCTTCACCTGAGTGCATTATCATTCTCGACGGTATCCAGCATGCCGCACATGGTGGCCTCTCGATCGACGCCTACGATATCGATGGTTACGCGGTCTCCGCCTACAAGGTATTTTCCCGCCACAACTATGGTTTCGCGTGGTTATCGCCACGCCTGGCGACCTTGCCGCATGATCACCTCGACGGCACTGCGGACGATTTCTGGGAAATGGGAACGCGGGATACCTCGGCGTTTGCCTGTACCAGCAAGGTGGTCGAGTATTTCGACTGGCTCGGTGCGCATTTCACCGATTCCGCTGATCGACGCGACCGCATACTGGCGGCGGGAAAAGCCATCGGCGAGCATGAACACGACCTGATCGATTTGATGATCAACGGCGATGGTGAGCAGTCCGGGTTACGCGATATGCCCGAGGTTTATGTGATCGGTGGGCACGACAATGCTGCCCGCGAAGGCATGGTGTCGATAATTGTCGAAGGTAAACCCTGCGCCGAAGTGGTTGCCGAACTCAATGCCAGGGGAATTCGCACCCACGTGCGTAAAGCGGATTATTTTTCCGGCAACATCCTGGAACCCCTGGGCAGACCTACCTGTATCCGGGTTTCCATGTGCCATTACAATACCGATCACGAAGTACTGACTTTTCTGCGTCAACTGGAAGCTATCATCGCCGCGCATAACGAATCAGGAGTAAACGCGGCCTGAGGCAGCGCATGCAAACCGTCTTCGCTATCCCCGTGCAGGCGGAGATTATGCAATGACCGCATCGTTACCGGATTTCGGCAGCTGCGGTAATGACCGTATGCTGCAGGTAATCGGTGCCGGGCCCGCGGGCATGAGCCTGGTGCTCGCGCTGTGCAACCGGATTGCAGCGGCAAGCGGTGATGCCGTGCGGGAGCAGCACGTGCTGGATAAGCTGATCATGTTCGAAGCAGGCAGCAGACCCGGTGGCAAAATGGGGCATTACCATGTCAACGCGAACACCAGCGCACACGATGTGGTGCGGGGGATCGGTGATGGCACCCCCTTCGTGGCGGTACGCGATCACTACCTCGAACATCCACAGACCCAGTCTGAACTTATCCCGCTACGCACCATAAATGCGCTGATGGTCGAACCGCTGGTGCAAGCCATGGGTGAATTCCTGGGCCACCGCTTGCAGTGCGATATCAAGGTAGCGCGTATCGAGATTACTGATGGGGGGTATGCCAGCTATGATAATGAGAATCGATTGCTGGCCCGTAGCAAAAATCTGCTGTTTTGTTGTGGGGCTGACGAAACCCCTCTAGCCGAATTGCGGCCTTACCGGGATCGCTGGGAAGGTTCGGCAAAATTCCTCTTGCGCGACCACCTCGATGGCCTGGCCGAATGCAAGCGTCCTGTAATTGTAATTGGCGCTTCGCATAGTGCCTTTTCCTGTGTCTGGCGCCTGCTATACGATCCATTGTTTGCCGGGTTCGCCAGCGACAGGGAAATCATCATGTTGCAACGCCGAGAGCGTATCAAACTGCGCTGCACGCCCGAGTTCGCCAACGAGCATCGAATTGACTATGATCCGGAAACTGATGTTTGCCCGACAACAGGGTTGGTATTTCGCAATGCCGGTCTGCGCAAGGATGCGAAAACCCTGTATCTTAAAATTCGTGATGGGCAGGAAAACAGGGTCAGACTGGTGCAGATGAGCGGGCTCGCTGAGCAACAACATTTACTCGAGCAGGCTGGACTGATCCTGCAGGCGACCGGGTTCGTCAGCAAGCTACCGATGATCGCGCAGCAGGGCCGTACGATCAGGGTCGGCAACCCGACCAGTGATGGCGAGCTGCGCGATCTCGACAGCGAAGCAACGATACCGGGATTGTTCGGTATGGGACTTGGGTTGAATATCCTGCCGCCAGGCGCACCGCGGGGCGAGCCGAGTTTTTATGGCGGTATCCATGGGTTTCAGTCTTACCCCCTGTCGATAGCGCCGCGTATTATCAATCGTTTGCTGAAGGACATACCGACGGAGATGAGCAATTGAAAACACATGCACAGGCAGTGGTTATCGGTGGTGGACTGGTGGGCTGCTCGATTCTTTACCATCTCACCAAACTCGGCTGGACCGATGTCATGCTGCTCGAACGAGATGAGCTGACCTCGGGTTCGACCTGGCATGCGGCAGCCGGCATTCATGGTTTGCACGACCACAACAATATTTCCAGGTTGCAGTATTACACCATGCAACTTTACGCGGAGCTGGAACAGGAGACCGGGCAGGGCTGTGGCATCGTCCAGCCGGGGTCGCTGTACCTGGCGCAGACGCGTGATCGCGAACACCAGCTGCGCATGCAGGCGGCGAAGGCGAAGTACTTCCAGGTCGAGTTTCATGAATTGTCGCGTGACGAGGCCGAGCGCATGCATCCGCTCGCCAATTTCGACGGTATCCGTTGCATCATGTACGAGCCCGACGGCGGTAACGTCGATCCATCCGGGGTGACTTACGCGTATGCCAAGGGCGCGCGTCAGCGCGGTGCCGAAGTGCATCGCTTTACACCGGTTGTTGCGACTACCCAGCGCAGCGATGGCAGCTGGGATGTCGAAACCGACAAGGGTAGTATCCATGCCGATGTGGTGATTAATGCGGGCGGATTATGGGCGCGGGAAGTTGCCGCGATGGCAGGCTTCGAACTGCCGCTAATGCCGCTCGAGCATCAGTATTTTGTCACCGAAACCATTCCTCAAATAGAGGCGCTGGAAAAACGCCTGCCCCTGGTCGCCGATCGCGACGGGGAGTACTACATGCGCCAGGAAGGGCAGGGCCTGCTGGTCGGCGCCTACGAAAAAGATGGCCGTTTCTGGGCCGAGCACGGCACGCCGATGGATTTCGGTCACGAGTTGCTCGACGACGATCTCGAGCGCATCGAAGATAACATGCTGCGCGCCTTCGAGCGCGTTCCGGTGTTGGCCGAAGCCGGCGTCAAACGCGTCATCAATGGGCCGATGATCTGGTCACCCGACAGTTCCGCGCTGATCGGGCCGGTACCTGAGTTGCAAAACTATTTTTGCTGCTGCGGCATTATTCCCGGATTCTCGCAGTCCGGCGGGCTCGGCATAACCATGGCGCAATGGATCGTGGAAGGCGAACCCGAGATGGATCTGTTTCCCTGGGACCTGACTCGTTTCGGCGACTGGGCGACGAAGCCATTTACTAAAGCGCGGGCCCTGGATCAGTATTCACACCGGTTCAAAATCCATTTCCCCTACGAGGAACGCGAGGCGGGTCGTCCGCTCAATAAACGGCCGGTTTACGAACGGCAGCAAGCGCTGGGTGCGGTGTTTGGACTGAGCTACGGTTATGAACATCCGCTGTGGTATGCGCCACCGGGTATGGAGGCAATCGAGACTTTCGGCTTCGAACGCCAGAACTGTTTCGAGCCGGTGGCCGCCGAATGTCGTGCACTGCGCGAAGCGGTCGGCATTATCGATGTGTCGAACTTTGCCAAGTATCGAGTTCGCGGCGCCGGTTCGGCGGACTATCTCGACCGCCTGGTGGCGAACCATGTGCCGACCGAGACCGGTCGCTCCTGCCTGACGCCGATGATTGGATTGCGTGGCGGAATCGCGGGTGATTTCACCATTACCAAACTTGCTGAAGACGATTTCCTGATGATTGGTTCCGGCATCGCTGAACGCTATCATCAGCGTTTTTTCAACATGGTTGCCAGGCTGGACAGCGTTGACTTCGAGAGTTTTACCGAGGCCTGGGCCGGATTCAACGTGGCCGGCCCGAATGCGCGTAAACTGTTGCAACAGTTGACCGATGCCGATTTATCGAATGACGCCTTCAAATTTATGCGCAATCAGCGCATCAAGGTTGCTGGTATCGATGCCGTCGCCATCCGGGTTTCTTTCAGCGGGGATCTCGGCTGGGAAATCTACGTGCCGATCGAGCAGCAACTTGCACTTTACGATGCTTTGCTCGAAGCCGGCAGTGAACTGGGCGCGCGTCCGGTTGGTGGCCGTGCCTTGCTCTCATTGCGCGTCGAAAAAGGCTATGGCAGCTGGAGTCGCGAGTATTCCCCCGAGTACTGGCCCCAGGAAGTCGGGCTGGATCGTCTGATCAAACTCGATAAACCGGAGTTCCTCGGACGCGATGCCTATCTCGAGATAAAAGATAATCCGCCACGTGAGAAGCTCGTCGTGGTGCGGATAGTAAAGAGCGATTCAGATGCCAACGGTGGTGAACCCGTCTTCCTGACCGATGGCACCCCGGTAGGGCGAGTCAGTTCAGGTGCATTTGGGCATAGCGTCGGGGCTTCGATTGCGCTATGTTTTATCAGGACCGAACATGCTGTTGCTGATACCGAAGTCGATATCGCGATTCTGGGTATTCCACATCGTGCTGTCATTTTAGAGAAACCGCCCTTTGATGCCAGAGGCGAACGTTTGAGAGCATAACCATGGCCAGTAATCCTTACTCGATTCCCAACCCCAAGGTTGATCCGACGCGAAGACCCGCGATGCGCCCGGATAACACCCCGGATGACAACGATCGAATTGAAATCGGTCCAACGCCGCTCGCCTATGCGGAATGGGAAGCGGCGGGTTTGCAATGTCCGGACCTGCCGGCAATGCGCCAGTACCGACTCGACAGGATTGTCGCGGGTCTTATCGCCAGTGATCTCGACGCGGTGCTGTTATTCGATCCATTGTCGATTCGCTACGCCACCGATACCACGCATATGCAGCTGTGGAATGCGCATAACCCGTTTCGGGCCTGCATGGTGACCAGCGATGGTTACATGGTGCTGTGGGAATACGGTGGTTATGCTTACATGTCGGAGTACAATCCACTGGTGCGGGAAGTGAGCGCGGGTGCATCGTTTTTCTATTTTGCCACCGGTCAGCGCACCGAGGAAAAGGCAGAGTTGTTTGCCGGCCAGATCGTCGATCTGCTGCAACAGCGCATCGGCAAGGGTCGGCGGGTCGCGGTCGACAAGATACAGATCGCCGGATTACGCGCGCTCGACGCGGCTGGTATCAAGGTTATGGATGGGGAAGAATTGATGGAACAGGCGCGCTCGATCAAGGGTCCGGATGAAATTCTGGCGATGCGTTGTGCGATCAATGCCTGCGAGGCCTCGATTGCGGAAATGCGTGAACTTACCCAGCCTGGGATGACCGAAAATGACGTCTGGGCCGAATTGCACAAATCCAATATTCGCCGCGGTGGCGAATGGATTGAAACCCGTATTCTGTCCAGCGGTCAGCGTACCAATCCCTGGTTCCAGGAATGTGGTCCGCGCATCATCGGCAACAATGAAATCGTCGCCTTTGATACCGATTTAATCGGTTGCTACGGCATGTGTACTGATATTTCACGTACGTGGTTCATTGGCGACGGGCAACCCACGCAGCGACAGAAGGATATGCACAGGCTCGCGCATGAACACATTATGACCAATGCCACGATCGTTAAACCGGGAATGAGTTTTCAGGAACTCACCGAGCAGGGCCACCATCTGCCGGAAAAATATATCCCGCAACGTTATGGCTCGAAGTTCCATGGGGTCGGGCTGTGCGATGAGTGGCCGGCGATCAAGTACCCGATTGACTGGGAGGAGCGCGGTTATAGCGGTGTTATCGAACCCGGCATGATGCTCTGTGTCGAAGCCTATGTCGGCGAGGTCGGTGGTCCTGACGGGATCAAACTGGAAGATCAGATCCTGGTGACCGAAGACGGTTACGAAAATATGGTGGTTTGCCCGTTCGATCCCTTATTGATGTCCTGAATCGACACAGACCCCATTTAAATAATGCGATGACGAAAAAGTGAGAAAATGACTATTTTATCCGGCAGCAGATTGCAATGAACATACTTTTTATTACCGCGGATCAATGGCGTGGCGATTGTTTGTCAGCTCTTGGGCATCCGCATATCAAAACACCAAATCTCGATGCGCTTGCCGCTGAGGGCCTGTTGTTCAGGAATCACTATGCGCAGGCCGCTCCCTGTGCACCGAGTCGTAGCTCGTTGCATACCGGGATGTACCTGCAAAACCATCGCTGCGTGGTAAACGGAGCGCCTCTCGATGACCGCTTCAGTAACTGGGCGCGTGAAATAAGCGAGGCAGGCTACGAGCCATCACTGTTTGGCTACACCGATTCTGCCATCGATCCGCGCGGACTTGATCCACGGGACCCAAGATTATTTCACTATAGCGAACCGTTGCCCGGCATTGACACCTATACGCCGATGCGGGATGAAGTGGCTGTCGAATGGGTCGAGTATCTGCAACAAAAAGGCTATGCGATGCCAGATCGACCCTGGAGCCTGTATGCTGTCACCACGCCAGGGGTCGACTGGGCCGAGGGTGGTGAGGCCGTTTTACCGCTCGCAATCAAGGCAGAAGATCATGAAACCCATTACATGGTCGATCGTTGTATCGACTGGATAGATGCGCAGGAAAAACCCTGGGTTACCCACCTGTCGCTGCTGCGACCGCATCCACCTTTTGCCGCACCCGAACCCTATAACCGCATGTTCGATCCGGCGCAAATGCCTGCACCCCTGCGTCGCGAGTCTCCCGCGGACGAGGCCGGACAGCACCCGCTGCTCGATTATTTTATTAACCACAGCAAGTATCGGGCACCTGACTCATTACGCCAGATCCAGCAGGACAGGGTCAATTACTACGGCCTGATGTGCGAGGTCGACGACAATCTCGGCAGGCTTTTCGCGGCCCTGAAAAGTAAAGGCGAATGGGACTCGACGCTGATCGTTTTTACCTCGGACCACGGTGAGCAAATGGGCGATCACTGGTTGATGTCCAAGCTGGGCTATTTCGACCAGTCTTATCATATCCCGTTGATCATTCGAGACCCCCGAGCAGTGGCCGATGCCAGTCGCGGCAAGCAGATCGACGGCTTCAGCGAGAATGTCGATGTGATGCCTACCATGCTCGACTGGCTGGGTATCGATGTTCCCAGCCAGTGCGATGGCTTTTCGCTATTGTCGGCAATCCAGAGTGGTCGGATGCCGACTGGCTGGCGTGAAGAAACTCATTGGGAATTTGATTATCGCGACGTACGCGACACTTCGCTGGAACAGCATCTCGGGCTTACTCTGCATCAGTGCAGTCTCGCGGTGATTCGGGATCATCGCTACAAGTACGTCCACTTTACTGCTTTACCGCCGCTGCTGTTTGATCTGAAGCGGGATCCTGATGAATTCGTCAACCAGGCTGAAAACCCCGACTACCAGCCCCTGGTGCTCGAGTACGCGCAGAAAATGCTGTCCTGGAAAATGAATCATACCGATCGCGGCCTGACCGAAACAATGCTTGGTGAGGGTGGCGCGGTAACCCGGCGCGCGCCACTGCGTAAACTGGCATCCTGATAATAGATCATGACGAAGACGATGCCCGTGTGTAAGCACGGGCTAGTTCAGCGCTGAAAATTCTCCGGTATACCTGCTCACCCATTCTCGCGCCGCCTGCTCACTGCTGAGCTTGCGCCCGGCACTTTTTTCCTGCTCCTGGCGAAAGCTTTCGATCTGGCAAATCTGTTCGATAGTCTTGAGTCGCTCAACTTCCTCGGGATCGTCGAATTCGAGCCCGACTTCATAACCCTTCGCTGTCTTGTTGCACCACACAACCTTGCCATCGATACTATGTCCCTGGTTAAGCGCGGGAAATCGAACCTGGATTGACTCGTTCAATTCCAGGCGGTCGCTGGCGATGAAGCACAGGCCGCCCAGACTGACGTTGGTAATGCTATCGTCCTCGACCTGGTAGCTATGGTTAAAGTCGAGAGTCACTTCAATCGGAATAC
>Ga0316194_10000591_pt1 | contig 23786 bp, 34 predicted proteins | sample CroRivsedime1_MG_FD_204936 | JGI IMG/M metagenome (GOLD analysis project Ga0316194, IMG submission 204936) | Coastal sediment microbial communities from Maine, United States - Cross River sediment 1 | ecosystem: Environmental > Aquatic > Marine > Coastal > Sediment | place: USA: Maine...
TGGTGATGCCGGGCGACAACGTGCAGATGGTGGTTGAGCTGATTGCGCCGATTGCGATGGAAGACGGTCTGCGTTTCGCGATACGCGAAGGTGGCCGTACCGTTGGCGCCGGCGTCGTGGCCAAGATCATCGAGTAGGAACACGGTTGCCCGCGGGCAGCGACGTTTAAAAATTCAGAGGTAAGAACGTGGCAACAAACCAGAACATACGCATACGGCTGAAAGCCTTCGATCATCGCCTGATCGACAACTCAGCGCGCGAGATCGTGGATACCGCCAAGCGTACCGGCGCCACGGTCAAGGGTCCCATCCCGCTGCCGATGAAGAAGGAGCGTTTCACCATCCTGATTTCGCCGCACGTCAACAAGGACGCCCGCGATCAGTACGAGATCCGGACGCACAAGCGTTTGATGGATATCGTCGATCCGACGGACAAGACCGTTGACGCGCTTATGAAATTAGAGCTTCCTGCAGGGGTAGACGTTCAGATCAAGCTGCACTAGGTCTCGGGCAGCAGTCCGATTTCGGGAATTTGTCAGCGGACTGCTCGCTTCGCGAGCTTTAGGTCTCGCTGACAAACACCCGAAATCGAACTGCATGAGGCCAGGAATCACCGGGCGCGGCCGAAGAGCGTTTCCGCGCCCTGTAAGCCCTTGATATTGAATTAGAAAAACCCAGGCGATTATCGCCCGCCAAACGCTTGCTTTAGAGGGATGGCGGGGTATAATTGCTGGCTCGCTGGATTTGGCCGGGCCGGGAGTCGGCCAGATTCGAGAAACGGCGTCACCGATGCACCATGAAGGGCATCCGCGTGGCGCTTAACTATTTGGACGCCGGGAAACCGCAAGGCGTCCTCGGCAAATCCCGGACCGCCGGCGTCGCTGAATAGCGGCGTTGGAAGCTAGGGTCAGCCCCTGAGCAGGTAGAGCAAGAAGCTCTCAGCGATGGCTGGCCCTTTCGCGTGTCTGAAATAGACGCGAAAGCAGTCCCGGCCAATCGCAGTCGGGATGAAGAGAGATACGGACAGAGATAGACGCTGGCCAATCGAAGTCAGCGTGAGGTTTTGAGCATGACTATGGGTCTTGTTGGCCGCAAGTGCGGTATGACACGTGTCTTCACGGAGGACGGGGTATCAATTCCCGTCACCGTCATCGAGGCACAACCAAACCAGATTACTCAGGTGAAGACCGTCGAGAGTGACGGCTATCGCGCGCTGCAGGTATCTGCAGGTCGACGCAAGCCCTCTCGCGTGTCGAAGCCTCAAGCCGGCCACTTTGCCCAGGCGAAGGTCGAAGCCGGCGATTTAATCGCGGAGTTCCGTCTCGACGATGCCGATGAGGGCGAGTACGAGGCGGGTCACGAGATCAAGGTCGATCTCTTCGAGGCAGGCCAGAAAGTGGATGTGATCGGTACGTCCATCGGTAAAGGCTTCGCCGGCACGGTCAAGCGCCACAATTTCAGAACCCAGGACGCGACGCACGGCAACTCGCTGGCACATCGCGCGCCGGGTTCGATCGGCCAGAACCAGACGCCGGGCCGCGTGTTCAAGGGCAAGAAGATGTCCGGACACATGGGCAACGCGCGCAGCACGGTGCAGAACCTGGAAGTGGTTCGTGTCGATGCGGAGCGCAACATTCTTCTCATCAAGGGCGCCGTGCCCGGGCACAGGGGCGGACGGGTCATCGTGCGTCCGGCGGTCAAGGCGCGGAGGGCTTGACGATGAAGCTCAAGATGCAGGGCAGCGGATCTGTCGACGTTGCCGAAAACACGTTCGGCGCAGCGTTCAACCAGGCGCTGGTCCACCAGGTCGTTACCGCCTATCTCGCGGGAGCGCGGGCCGGTACCAAGGCACAGAAGAACCGTTCCGCGGTTCGCGGCGGCGGCACCAAGCCGTGGCGCCAGAAGGGTACGGGCCGCGCGCGGGCCGGCACGATTCGCAGCCCGATCTGGGTCGGTGGTGGCCGCACGTTTGCAGCCCAGCCGCGTAGCCATGCCCAGAAGGTCAACAAGAAGATGTACCGTGCAGCGCTGCGCTCGGTGCTGTCGGAGCTCGTCCGCCAGGATCGCCTGGTCGTGGTCGAGACGCTGGAGCTGGAGGCGCCGAAGACCAGGCTGCTCGCCGGCAAGCTCAAGGAGCTCGACATGGACAACGTGTTGATCCTGAACGAAGCCTTTGACGAGACCCTGTTTCTTGCTGCACGCAACCTGCCGAACGTCGGCATCTGCGATGCGGCATCAATCGATCCGGTTGTGCTGATCCGCTTCGAGAAAGTACTGGTGACGCTGCCGGCGCTGAAGCTGATCGAGGAGCGCCTGTCATGAGCAAGGCTTCCCACCAGGAACGTTTGATGACGGTGATCCGGGGCCCGCACCTGTCGGAAAAGGCCCATGTCGCCGCGGAAAACAACCAGATCGTTTTCAAGGTGCGCCACGATGCGACCAAGGCCGAAATTCGCCAGGCTGTAGAGCTGCTGTTCGAAGTCAGTGTCGACGACGTCACCGTACTCAACGTGAAGGGCAAGGCGAAGCGGTTCGGTACGACCCGCGGTCAGCGCGCCAATTGGAAAAAAGCTTACGTGAAGCTCGCCGAAGGCAGTCAGCTGGACTTCCTCGGCGGGGAATAAAGAACAGGACTGGGAATTCCGGATATGTCTCTGCATAAAGCAAAACCGACATCCGCTGGTCGTCGATTCGTCGTCAGCGTCAAGACGCAGGGCTTGCACAAAGGCAAGCCTCATGACGCTTTGCTCGACAAGAAGAGCAAGAAGGGTGGTCGCAACAACAACGGCCGCATCACGGTTCGGCACCAGGGCGGCGGGCACAAGCAGCGCTACCGCCTGGTTGATTTCAAGCGCGACAAAGACGGTATTCCGGGCGTTGTAGAGCGCCTCGAATACGATCCGAACCGCAGTGCGCACCTCGCCCTCGTGATATACGCGGACGGTGAGCGCCGCTATATTCTCGCGCCGAAAGGAGTTGCGGCGGGTACGCCGGTGATCAGCGGCGAGGAAGCGCCGATCAAGGCCGGCAACTGCCTGCCTCTGAAATCGATCCCGGTCGGTACGGTGATTCATAACGTCGAGATGAAACCCGGAAAGGGCGGCCAGCTGGCTCGCTCGGCCGGCGCTCATGCACAGCTGGCGGCACGCGAGGGCGTCTATGCGACGCTGCGCCTGCGCTCCGGCGAGATGCGCCGGATCCACGCCGACTGCCGCGCGACGATTGGCGAGGTCGGCCACAGCGAACACAACCTGCGGAAGCTCGGCAAGGCCGGCGCAAGCCGCTGGCGGGGCACGAGGCCGACGGTTCGTGGCGTCGCGATGAACCCGGTCGACCATCCGCACGGTGGTGGCGAAGGACGCACCTCGGGCGGCCGGCATCCGGTCAGCCCGTGGGGTACGCCGACGAAGGGTGCGAAGACCCGCAAGAACAAGCGCACGGACAATATGATCGTCCGCCGCCGCAAGCGTAAATAAAGGATCTGAAAGATGCCGCGTAGTGTAAGAAAAGGCCCGTTCGTCGATTCGCATCTGGCGAAGAAAGTGGCCGCAGCTTCAGCCAAGAACGATCGTCGTCCTATCAAGACCTGGTCGAGGCGTTCGATGGTGCTGCCGGACATGGTCGGGCTGACGATTGCCGTGCACAACGGCCGCCAGCACGTGCCGGTTCTGGTTTCAGAAAACATGGTCGGTCACAAGCTCGGTGAGTTTGCAATGACCCGTACGTTCCGCGGTCACTCCGGTGACCGTAAAACGAAGTAAGGCGAGGGAGCAGGTCAATGCAAGTTGCAGCAACACTTCGATACGCGCGCGTGTCGCCGCAGAAGTGCCGCCTGGTCGCTGACACCATTCGCGGCAAAACCGTGGACGAGGCCTTGCGTACGCTGACGTTCACGCCGAAGAAGAGTGCCCGTATCGTGAAGAAGGTGCTGGAGTCGGCAATTGCGAACGCCGAGCACAATCACGGCGCGGATATAGACGAATTGAAAGTATCGACCATTGAGGTGAACGAAGCGCCGACATTTCGACGCTTTCGTGCACGGGCCAAGGGCCGCGGTGCGCGCATCATCAAGCGGAACAGCCACATCACCATTCGGGTAGGCGACGAGAAATAAAATATGGGCCAGAAAGTACATCCAACGGGTATTCGCCTCGGCATCGTCAAGGACTGGTCGTCCAAGTGGTATGCCGATTCGCACACATTTCCGGAATACGTACGCACGGACCACCTGTTGCGCGTATTCATCAAGAAGAAGCTTAAGGATGCATCCGTCAGCCGGATTGCGATCGAGCGTCCCGCCAAGAAAGCCAATATCACGATTTTCACGGCGCGGCCTGGAATCGTCATCGGCAAGAAGGGCGAGGACATCGAGAAGCTGCGCGCCGAGGTTGCCCACATGCTCGGCATGACTATCGCGGACGTGCGGATCAACATCAGCGAGGTTCGCAAGCCGGAGCTGGACGCACAGCTGGTTGCTGAAGGTATCGCGCAGCAGCTCGAGCGGCGCGTCATGTTCCGCCGTGCCATGAAGCGCGCGGTCACGAACACGATGCGGGTCGGCGCGGAAGGCGTCAAGGTCAAGGTTGGCGGCCGCCTGAACGGCGCGGAAATCGCACGTTCCGAATGGTATCGCGAGGGGCGCGTGCCGCTGCATACGCTTCGTGCCGACATCGACTACGGACTGGCTGAGGCGCATACCACCTACGGCGTGATCGGTGTGAAGGTCTGGATCTTCAAGGGTGAGGTTTTCGATAAGCCGGAGCCGAAGCAGGCGGAAGCTCCTGAGGCCGCCGCGGGCGCACGTTCCTGAGAACGGTCGCTGATCGAGGTGAGATAAATGTTACAGCCTAAACGTACAAAATTTCGCAAGCAGATGAAGGGCCGCAACCGCGGACTCGCGCAGCGCGGCAGCACGGTGGCGTTCGGTGAGTACGCCCTGAAGGCGACCGGGCGCGGCCGCATGACGGCGCGCCAGATCGAGGCGGCACGTCGTGCTATGACCCGTCATATCAAGCGTGGCGGCAAGATCTGGATCCGGGTATTCCCGGACAAGCCGGTCACCAAGAAGCCGCTCGAAGTGCGGCAGGGTAAGGGCAAGGGCAACGTCGAGTACTGGGTTTGCCAGATTCAGCCCGGCCGTGTCCTTTACGAGATGGAAGGCGTGACCGAAGAAATTGCACGTGAGGCATTCCGGCTGGCAGCTGCGAAGCTGCCATTCAAGACCGAATTCGTAACCCGGCAGGTGATGTGATGCAGGCGAGCGATCTGAGAAACAAGTCGGTGGACGAGCTCAACGAGGAGTTGGTCGCGTTGCGCCGTGAACAGTTCAACCTGCGTATGCAGCAGGCGACGGGCGAACTGACGCATAACCATGAACATCGTCGCGTCCGCAAGGACATCGCGCGCGTGAAGACGATTCTTATCGAGCTCACGCGCTCGGCAGGTGAAGAAAAATGAGTGAAGACACGAAAAACGTGCAGCGAACGATCGTCGGCCGTGTCGTGAGCGACAAGATGGACAAGACCGTCTCCGTCGCAATCGAACGCCTCATCAAGCATCCCGTCTACGGCAAATACATTCGCCGGACGTCGAAGGTGCTCGCGCATGACGCAGCGAACGAGTGCAAGCCTGGGGATCGCGTGGCGATCTCGGAAGGCAGGCCGATTTCCAAGAACAAGTCCTGGACTGTCGTCAACATTGTTGAACGTGCAGCGGACAGGTGAGCGAAGGTAGGCAGTCATGATTCAGATGCAGACAGTCCTGGAGGCGGCGGATAATTCGGGTGCTCGTCGTGTCCAGTGCATCAAGGTGCTGGGCGGATCGAAGCGTCGCTACGCCAATGTTGGCGACGTTATCAAGGTCAGCGTCAAGGACGCGATTCCGCGCGGCAAGGTAAAGAAAGGCGAGATCTACAACGCCGTCGTCGTCCGCACGCGCAAGGGCGTGCGACGCAAGGACGGTTCGCTGATCCGCTTCGATGGCAATGCCGCGGTGCTGCTGAACGCTCGTCTCGAGCCGATCGGCACCCGTATTTTCGGCCCGGTAACCCGTGAGCTGCGCACGAACCAGTTCATGAAGATTATTTCGCTGGCGCCGGAGGTTCTGTAAGAACGCTTCTGGATTCGCGACCAGCGAAAACAGCAAGAGAGCTTTGGATTAAGCAATGAACAAGATCAGAAAAGGCGATGAAGTCATCGTAAAGACCGGCAAGTCGAAGGGCCAGCGGGGCACCGTGATCGAGGTCTTTCCGGACGGGCGGGTGCTCGTGGAAGGCGTCAACGTGGCCAAGAAGCACGTCAAGCCGAACCCGAATGTCGGTGAGCCGGGCGGCATCCAGGACAAGGCGATGCCTGTCGATCATTCGAATTTGATGGTCTTCAATCCGAAGAGCAAAAAAGGCGAGCGTGTCGGCTTTCGCGTGAACGATGACGGATCCAAGGTCCGTATCTTCAGGCAAAGCGGCGACGTCGTAGACATTTGAGAGACTGAACATGTCAAGGCTACAGGAAAAGTTCGAGAACGAGCTGATGGGCGAGCTCCAGCAGAAGCTCGGCCTCAAGAATCCGATGGAGGTGCCGCGCATCACCAAGATCACGCTGAACATGGGCGTGGGTGGCGCGGTCGCCGATAAGAAAGTGCTCGAGAGCGCTCGTTCCGACATGGAGAAGATCTCCGGGCAACGGCCGATCACGTGTAACGCGCGCAAGTCGGTCGCGGCGTTCAAGATTCGCGACGGCATGCCGATCGGATGCAAGGTCACGCTGCGGCGCGAGCGCATGTACGAGTTCCTGGACCGCCTGGTGAACATTGCCATACCGCGTATTCGCGACTTCCGCGGACTGAATCCGAGAAGTTTCGACAAGCAGGGCAACTACAGCATGGGCGTGCAGGAGCAGATTATCTTCCCGGAGATCAACTACGACGAAGTTGATGCCATCCGCGGTATGGATATCACGATTACCACGACGGCCCGCAGTGCCGAAGAAGGCAAGGCTTTGCTGGAGATGTTCAGCTTTCCGTTCAAACGGTAACTGCGAGGAACCGTAGGAGCGCTTCTCGAAGCGCGACAAACGAGGACAAATAGAAACATGGCTAAGAAATCAATGATCCAGCGCGAAATCAAGCGTACCAAGCTAGTGGCGAAGTACGCCGAGAAGCGCACGGAGCTGAAGGCGATCGTCCGCAACGTCAATAGCACGGACGACGAGCGCCGCGCTGCGCAGGCCAAGCTCAACGCGATGCCGCGCGACGCAAGCCCGACGCGCCAGCGCAATCGTTGCTCGATCACGGGACGTCCGCATGGCGTGTATCGCAAGTTCGGCCTGGGTCGCAACAAGCTGCGTGAGGGCGCGATGAAGGGCGAGATTCCCGGTTTGACCAAGGCCAGCTGGTAGAAGGACACGGATTATGACGATGACAGATCCAATTTCCGACATGCTGACGCGTATTCGCAACGGCCAGAAAGCTCGGAAGGTCAGTGTTTCGATGCCGGCGTCCAAGGCCAAGGAAGCCCTGGCCAAGGTGTTGAAGGACGAAGGCTATATAACGGGCTACTCGGTTGCGGGTGATGGCGCCGAAAAGGCACTGAGCGTGGAGCTAAAGTACTTCGAAGGTGCGCCGGTTATCGAGAGCATCAAGCGTGCGAGCCGTCCCGGCCTGCGCATCTACCGCGGCAAGGAAGATCTTCCGCAGGTGCTCGGCGGGCTCGGCGTGGCAATCGTGTCGACTTCTGCCGGCGTGATGAGCGATCGCGAGGCGCGTGAGAAAGGTATTGGTGGAGAAGTGCTCTGCATCGTTTCCTGATGCTGTGACACTCCGAGACGAGACGTAACGATGTCAAGAATTGCAAAAGCACCGGTCGAGCTTCCTGGCGGCGTTGAATTCAGCCAGAGCGGTAACGTTGTCACCATGAAGGGCAGCAACGGTACGCTCTCCATGGAATTGAACTCCGAAGTCGAGCTCTCCCGGGAAGACAATGCGCTGATGGTCAAGCCGCGCTCCGGCTCGCGTTTCAGCACGGCGATTGCCGGCACGATGCGGGCACTGCTCGCCAACATGGCGAAAGGCGTTTCCGCCGGCTTCGAGCGCAAGCTGGAGCTGGTGGGTGTCGGTTATCGCGCACAGGCACAGGGCAACACGCTGAACCTGACGCTGGGCTTTTCGCACCCGGTCGTTCACGAGGTGCCTGAGGGCGTGACCGTGGAGACGCCCAGCCAGACCGAAATTATCGTGAAGGGCGCCGACAAGCAGAAAGTCGGCCAGGTGGCGGCGGAAATTCGCGGCTATCGTCCGCCAGAGCCTTACAAGGGCAAGGGCGTTCGCTATGCCGATGAGCGTGTTGTCATCAAGGAAGCGAAGAAGAAATAGCTGTAGGAGCGGTTCCTGAACCGCGAATGCGCCAAGACTAGAGATTGAAACGATCATGAAACTGGACAAGAAACAAAATCGTCTGCGCCGGGCCCGCAAGGGTCGCGCCAAGATTCACGAGCTGGTAGTGAACCGGCTCAGCGTCCATCGCACGCCGCGGCACATTTATGCGCAGATCATTGCGCCGGACGGCGGCACGGTTCTGGCCAGCGCTTCGACCGTAGAGCAGGAAGTGCGCAAGGGCGTGAAAAGCGGCGGAAACGTCGAGGCAGCGTCGATTGTCGGCGCTCGAATCGCGGAAAAAGCCAGGGCGGCCGGCATCGACACGGTTGCGTTCGATCGCTCGGGTTTTAGATATCACGGGCGCGTGAAGGCTTTGGCCGATGCAGCGCGCGAAGCAGGGCTGAAATTTTAAAGAAGGATTGTTGACGGCGAAAACACCGTCAGGACCAGACTATGGCAAGAGTTGAGCATGCACAATCGAACGATGACCTGATCGAAAAACTGGTCACGGTTAATCGCGTAGCCAAGGTCGTCAAGGGCGGCCGCCAGTTCGGCTTCACGGCGCTGACGGTTGTCGGTGACGGACAGGGCCAGGTCGGCTTCGGCTACGGCAAGGCGCGCGAAGTGCCGATTGCGATTCAGAAGGCGATGCAAAACGCACGCAAGAACATGATCGCGATCAACCTGAACCACGAGACCCTGCAGTACGCGAAGAAGGGCCGTCATGGCGCCACTCGCGTTTATATGCAGCCGGCATCAGAAGGTACCGGCGTCATCGCGGGCGGTGCAATGCGTGCCGTATTCGAGTGCGCGGGCGTTCGCAACGTGTTGGCCAAGAGTTATGGCTCGCGTAACCCGATCAACGTGGTTCGCGCGACGATCAGCGCGCTGTCCGAGATTCACTCGCCCCAGGCGATCGCGGCCAAGCGTGGCAAGAAGGTTAAGGAAATAGTCGGCTGAAGCCGACCAATAGTCGGCTGAAGCCGACCAATCGTCGGTTGAACCCGGCGGGTAAAGCAGAGACAGGATCATGGCGAAGCCAAAAGAGTTGAAAGTGACGTTGGTCAAGAGCAAGCACGGTCGGCTGAAGAGCCACAAGGCCTGCGTTAGCGGTCTTGGGCTGCGCAAAATTCATCAGTCCGTAACGGTGGCTGATACGCCCGAGAATCGCGGCATGATCAATCGCATCTCGTACATGATCGCGGTAGAGGAAGTCTGACATGCGACTGAATGAACTGTCGCCCGGCAAGGGCGCCAAGAAAGACGGCAAACGCCTGGGCCGCGGACATTCCGCAGGCCAGGGCAAGACGAGCGGCCGCGGCCAGAAGGGCCAGCACGCGCGCTCGGGCGGCTATCACAAGGTGGGCTTCGAGGGCGGCCAGATGCCGCTGCAGAGGCGCCTGCCCAAGGTCGGCTTCCGTTCGCGGAAGGCACACCTGACGGCCGAGCTCAGGCTGCACGAGCTGGCGATACCCGAGGCCGAGGTCATCGACCTGGATGTATTGAAGAAGCTGAACCTGGTGCCGGCATTTGCGATCAAGGTGAAAGTGATCAAGTCCGGAGAACTCGACAAGGCGGTGACGCTGAAAGGCATCGCCGTGACCAAGGGTGCCCGCGAGGTCATCGAAAAGGCCGGCGGCAAGATCGAAGAATAGAACGGTAAAGCATTGTAGGAGCGCCTCTCGGGGCGCGATAACAGGAATCAGGAACGAACGTGGCGAAAAAGCCCCAACAAAATCCGGCGGATATTGCGAAAGCGGCAGGCAAACTGGCCGAGCTAAAGACTCGTCTCCTGTTCCTGGTCGGCGCGCTGATCGTGTTCCGGGTAGGTACGTTCATACCCGTACCCGGCGTCGATCCCGTGGCGCTCAAGGACTTCTTCGACCAGCAATCCGGCAACCTGCTCGGCCTGTTCAACCTTTTCTCGGGCGGTGCGCTGTCGCGGTTCGGGCTGTTTGCGCTCGGCATCATGCCGTATATCTCGTCGTCCATTATCATGCAGATGGCGAGCCACATCGTGCCCAGCCTGCAGCAGCTGCGGAAAGAAGGCGAGCAGGGCCGGCGGCAGATCATCAAGTACACCCGCTGGGGCACCGTGGCGCTGGCGAGTTTCCAGTCGGTCGCTGCCGCGTCCTGGCTGCAGAACCAGGCAGGCCTGGTCGTGAACCCGGGGCCGAGCTTCCTCATTACCGCGTGCATCACGCTCGTCACGGGAACGATGTTCCTCATGTGGCTGGGCGAACAGATCACCGAGCGGGGTATCGGCAACGGTATCTCGATGATCATTCTCGCCGGTATCGTTGCCGGCATGCCCGCGGCGATCGCAGGAACGGCGGAACTCGTGCGCAACGGCGAAATGTCGCCGGCCACGGCGATCCTTATGCTCCTCGGCGGCGTGGCGGCGATCGTGTTCGTCGTCTTCATGGAGCGTGCGCAGCGGCGCATCACGGTGAACTACGCACGGCGGCAGCAGGGCCGTAAAATGTACGCGGCGCAGAGCACGCACCTGCCGTTCAAGATCAATATGTCGGGCGTCATTCCGCCGATTTTCGCATCGTCGATCCTGATGTTCCCGGCGACGATCGCACAGTTCTTCGGCCAGTCGGCCGAGCCGAACGCGGTGCAGCGGGCGTTGCAGACGATCGGCGCCAATCTAGGACCCGGGCAGCCGATTTACGTGCTGTTCTACGGCGCCATGATCGTGTTTTTCTGCTTCTTCTATACCGCGTTGATGTACAACTCGAAGGACACCGCGGATAACCTGAAGCGGGCCGGCGCGTTTTTGCCGGGCATAAGGCCGGGTGCGCATACGGCCGAATACATCGATCGTGTACTGACACGGCTGACGTTCTGGGGATCGATTTATATCGCCGGCGTCTGCCTGTTGCCCGAATTCGTGCGGATGTTCTACCCGAGCATGCCGTTCAGCTTCGGCGGTACCTCATTACTCATTCTCGTCGTCGTGACGATGGACTTCATGTCGCAAATGCAGGCGCATGCAATGAGCCATCAGTACGAGGGCATGATGCAGAAAGCCAACCTGCGCAATTACGGCAGGGGCGGCCAGCTACGATAGTGGTTGCTCATAGCAACCCGGTTACGTTGAGCATAAGGCTCACGGGAGAAAGCTCATGAAAGTAAGAGCATCCGTCAAGAAAATCTGCAGGAACTGCAAGATCATCCGTCGCAACGGCGTTGTACGAGTGATCTGCACTGACGCGCGCCACAAGCAGCGTCAGGGTTAACAGATACGGCAGTCCGAAAGAACGCCAGGAATTAGTCGAGGAAAGATTAGTGGCACGTATAGCAGGCATAAACATACCGCTGAACAAGCACATCGTTATCGCGCTGACGTCGATTTACGGAATCGGCGACACGCGCGCGAAAAAGATCTGCGAGGCAGCGGGCATTGCACCCGAGACCCCGGTCAAGGACCTGGCGGAGCCAGAGGTGGCGAAGCTCAGGACCGCGGTTGCGATTTTTACGGTCGAGGGCGACCTCCGCCGCGAAACCTCGATGAATATCAAGCGACTGATGGATCTGGGCTGCTATCGCGGCATCCGTCATCGCCGTGGGTTGCCGTTGCGTGGCCAGCGCACGCGGACGAACGCCCGCACCCGCAAGGGGCCCAGGAGACCTATTAAGCGATAGGACCGCCCGTTCGTCGGGCCGACTACCGCCTCTTGTAGACAACCATTTACCTAACGAGTCTTTTTTGAGATGGCAGAAGCAAAGAAAAAGAAGGTCAAAAAGCACGTGGTGGACGCGATTGCGCACATCAATGCTTCCTTCAATAACACGATCATCACGATCACGGACCGCCAGGGCAATGCTCTGTCGTGGGCGACGGCTGGTGGCTGCGGTTTTCGCGGCTCGCGCAAGTCGACGCCGTTTGCAGCGCAGGTTGCCTCCGAGAAGGCCGGCCGCACGGCACTCGACTTCGGCGTGAAAAACCTTGACGTGCGTGTTCGTGGGCCGGGCCCGGGTCGCGAATCAGCGGTACGCGCCCTGAACGCCCTGGGTTTTCGTATTCAACACATCGAGGATGTTACGCCGATTCCTCACAACGGCTGCCGCCCGCCGAAAAAGCGGCGCGTATAGAGGCTAACAATGGCAAGATATTTAGGACCAAAGTGCAAACTGTCCCGCCGCGAAGGCACGGATCTGTTTCTCAAGAGCGGCGTGCGGCCGCTCGAATCGAAGTGCCGGCTGGAGATTCCGCCGGGCGGCGCGCCGCAGCGCAGGCCACGCCTGTCGGACTACGGCCTGCAGCTTCGTGAGAAACAGAAACTGCGTCGCATGTACGGGGTGCTCGAGCGCCAGTTCCGCAACTATTACAAGCGTGCCGCCCAGCTGAAAGGCTCGACGGGCGAGAACCTGTTGCGCCTGCTGGAAGGGCGCCTGGACAACGTCGTGTATCGCATGGGCTTTGCGTCCACGCGAGCCGAAGCGCGCCAGCTCGTCAGCCACAAGAGCATCGAGGTCAATGGGCAGCTTGTGAACATTCCGTCCGCACAGGTGAATGCGGGCGACGCAATCAGTATTCGTGAGAAAGCGAGGAAACAGCTTCGCATTCAAAGCGCTATAGAAATCGCAGGCCAGGTTGGTCTGCCGGAGTGGGTAGAAGTCGACGGAAAGAAAATGTCGGGTGTTCTGAAGTCGTTGCCGGACCGGGAGGATATCCTGCCGGACATCAACGAAAACCTCGTCGTCGAGCTCTACTCCAAGTAAGTCAGGAGGGATTATTCCCATGCAGGAATCTGTATACGAGTTTCTGAAACCGCGCGTCGTCAAGGTGACGCCGGTCAATGACCTTCAGGCAAAGGTCACCATCGAGCCGTTCGAGCGTGGCTTTGGCCATACGCTGGGCAATGCGCTGCGCCGAATCTTGCTGTCGTCCATGCCGGGCGCGGCGATCTCGGAGGCGGAGATCGAGGGCGTACTCCACGAGTACACCAGCATCGAAGGCGTGCAGGAGGACGTGGTCGACATCCTGCTCAACCTGAAGCAGGTGGCCGTACGCATGAACGCGCGCGACACTGCTGAATTGCGGGTTTCGAAGAAAGGCCCGGGCCCGGTCACGGCAGGCGACATCCAGCTCGATCACGACGTCGAGGTCATGAATCCGGACCTCGTCATCGCGAACCTGACCAGCGCCGGTGAACTGAACATGCTGCTCAAGGTCGAGCGCGGGCGTGGCTATCGCCCCGCAACTCAGCGCCCGACGTTCGAGGAACAGGCCGGCCCGATCGGTCGTCTGCAGCTCGACGCGTCGTTCAGCCCGGTGCACCGTGTCACCTACAACGTCGAAGCGGCCCGCGTGGAACAGCGCACCGACCTCGACAAGCTGCTGATCGACATCGAGACCAACGGCACAATCGATCCCGAAGAGGCGATTCGCCGTGCGGGCAGCATCCTCAAGGACCAGCTGTCGGTGTTCGTCGACCTGCAGGGCCAGGAAGAAGGCACCGGCGCGCAGGCGCAGGACCAGGTGGACCCGATACTGCTGCGTCCGGTCGACGAGCTGGAGCTCACGGTACGTTCGGCGAACTGCCTGAAGGCCGAGAACATCATGTACATCGGTGACCTGGTTCAGCGCACGGAAGTCGAACTTCTCAGGACGCCGAACCTCGGCAAGAAATCACTCACCGAGATCAAGGAAGTGCTCGAAGGGCACGGCCTCGGGCTCGGCATGCGTCTCGACAACTGGCCGCCGGCTAGCCTGCGTCCGGAACACGAGCTCGCTATCTAGGAAAGGACAGAGAAATGCGCCATAGAAAATCCGGTCGTCGACTGGGTCGCAACAGCTCGCATCGGAAAGCCATGTTTCGCAACATGGCGACCTCGATGGTGAAGCATGAGACCATCCGTACGACGGTGCCCAAAGCCAAGGAGCTGCGCCGCGTCATCGAGCCGCTGATCACGCTGGCGAAAGAAGACAGCGTGGCCAATCGCCGCCTGGCGTTCGATCGCCTGCGCGACAAGGAAGCGGTCGGTAAGCTGTTTTCGGAAATCGGTCCCCGCTTCAGGGACCGGCCGGGCGGTTACCTGCGCATCCTCAAGATGGGCCCGCGCCCCGGTGATGCCGCACCGATGGCTATCGTGATGCTTACCGAGCAGGCCGCCGAAGCCACAGCAGCCGCCGAAGAATAATTCGTACGCTGTTTGTAGGAGCGCGCCTAGGCGCGCGATCAAAAAAGCCGGGCATTGCCCGGCTTTTTTGTGCTGCCAAATCAGTTAGTTACAGCTCATCGAGAAACGACCGCAACCCGCTGAGGTAGTTCTGCTCGTCCCTCAGGAAAGCATCGTTATGCGTGCCGCGAATCGCGAGGAGCTTCCTGGGTTCCTGCGCCGCTGCGAATATCGCCTCGCCGTGGTGGAACGGGACGATCTCGTCGTCGCGGCTGTGGATCACGAGGACCGGGCAGCCGGCCTGCCGCACGAATGCCTCGGCCGGGTGTCGCAGGCGGCTCAGCCAGCGCACCGGCAGCCACGGATAATATTCCGCGGCGATGTCCGGCACCGATGTAAACGACGACTCGACGACCAGCGCCAGTGCACGATGCCGTGTGGCGAGGTAGGCAGCGGCGGACGCCCCCATGGAGCGGCCGAAAAGGACGATGTCCCCTTCCGGCGTAGCCGCGCTCTCCGTCAGGTAACGCCAGGCGGCTTCCGCATCGCGGTAGATACCCTGCTCGGTCGTGCGCCCTTCGCTCTGGCCGTAGCCGCGATAGTCGACGATCAAAACGGACAGGCCGAGCTGCAGGAACTGGCGAATGGACTCGAGCCGATGCGAGATATTGCCGGCGTTGCCATGAAAGAACAGCAATACGCGATCGGAGTCTCCCGCGACATACCAGCCATGAAGCCGGACACCGTCACTCGTCTCTATCGACACGTCCCGGTACTCGGCGCCGATAGCGGCGGGCGTGCGGTCGAGCGATCGGCCCGGAACACCCGGGAGATACAGCATGCGCGCCTGCATAAGGTAGATCACGAGCGCCAGCAGGGCATAACAGGCAAGTCCGGCGAACAGCAGCTTCAACATCGCGAGTCGCAGCCCGCCGCGCTCAGGTCTCCGCCGCCTGGCGATTCTTCGCCGACGTGGCGAGCTTGTCGATGAGCTGCGATATGTATTCCGGTGAGTGAGTGTTCTTCGCGATCAGTACGTACACGGCCGGCACGACCACGAGCGTCAGCAGCACGGAGAATGTCACACCGAAGAAGACGACGGCGCCGATCGACTGGCGCGACAGTTCGCCCGCGCCCGAAGCCAGCAACAGCGGGACGGCGCCGAAGGCCGTGCACATACTCGTCATCAGCACCGGGCGCAGACGCGTCTTCGCCGAACGGATCACGGCTTCGCGGTAGTCCTCGCCGCGATCCCTGAGCTGGTTCGCGAATTCGACGATCAGGATGCCGTTCTTGGCTGCGAGCCCGATCAGCATGATCGCGCCGATCTGGCTGTAGATGTTGATCGAGGAGCCGAACACCCACAATCCGACGAGCGCGCCGGTCACCGCGAGCGGAACCGTGGTCATGATAATCAGCGGGTGCTTGAAACTCTCGAACTGGGCGGCGAGTACGAGGTACGCGATCACCAGGGCTAGTATGAAGGTTACGTAGATCGAGCTGCCCGTCGCCTTGAAATCACGGGACTCGCCGTCGTAACCGAGACGGGCGGAATCCGGGAGGTTGTCGCGAACAATGCGCTCGAGCTCGGTGAGGGCGTCGCCGAGCGAATAGTCGGTCCCCAGGCTCGCGCTTATGGTAATCGAGCGCATCCTGTCGAAGCGTCGCAGGTCCACGGGGCCGGCGACTTCCTCGAGCCGCACCAGGTTGGATAACGGGATCAGGGCGCCCGAGGTCTGCGACCGTACGTAAATGGTCTCCAGGTCGCTTGGCGTCTGGCGGCGCTCGTCAGTGCCCTGGAGAATCACCCTGTATTCCTCGCCGTCCCGGACAAACGTGGTAACGACCCTGGAGCCGAGTATCGTCTCGAGCGTCCTGCCGACGTTGGACAGCGACACACCCAGGTCCGCTGACCGGTCGCGGTCGACAAAGACGTCGATCTTGGGTTTGCGCTCGTTGTAGTCGGACTGCAGGTTGGAAAGTCCGGCGAGCTTCGACGCTTCCTGCATTACGATGTCGCGCCATTGCGCGAGTTCATCGTAGTTAGTGCCGCCCAGGACGATGGCCAGGGGCCTCGAACTTTGACCGATCGCCCATGCGCCGGGCGCGAATGCGAAGACCTGCGCGCCCGGCAGCTCGGCGAACTGGCGGTTCCAGTTCGAGACGATCTCCTGGGCGGAGCGCTCTCTTTTGGACCAGACCTCGAGCGGGGCGATGACCCTGCCGACATTCACGTCGGCCCCGGCTCGCCAGCTGCCCGATCGTCCGAGCACCCGGAGCACGTCGCCTTTATCCTTGTCGGCGAGCATGATGTTCTCGACCCGCTTTATGTAATCCACGGTGTAGTCGAGGCTGGATCCATCCGGGGCCTGAATCATTGCAATGGCCAGGCCGCGGTCTTCGCGCGGCATAAATTCGGCGGGCAGCCGGTTGAGCAGCGTGAGGCTGCCGAGAAACAGGGCGAGGGCTGTGCTGATCACGACAATCGGGCGTGCTGACGTCCGCCGCAGCAGGCGCTCGTACCGGGACGACAGCCGCTGGAACAGCGCGTCGATGAAGCGGGCAAAGCGACCGCGATGGAGGCGATTGTCGTGAAAGAGCTTGGACGTCAGCATGGGCACGAGCGTCAATGCGACGAGGCTGGAAAACGCGACGGCGGCCGCCAGGGAAATTCCGAACTCGTTGAAGATGTCGCCGATGTTGCCCGGCATGAAGGAGACCGGGAGAATCACCGAGATCAGGACGAGCGTCGTGGCGATGACGGCAAAGCCGATCTCGCGGCTGCCGTTGACGGCGGCCAGCAGCGTCGGTTCCTTGCCCTCGATGCGGCGTACGATGTTCTCCAGGACGACGATTGCGTCGTCGACGACGAGGCCGATCGCGAGTACGAAGCCGAGCAGCGTCAGCGTATTGATCGAATAGCCAAGGCCCGCCATGACGATAAAAGCCGCGATGATGGAAATCGGGATGGTGATTGCCGGAATGATCGTCGCGCGTACGGTGCCGATAAAGGCGTAGATCACGATGAGCACGAGGGCGAGTGCGATAGCCAGTGCCTTGCCGACTTCCTGCAGGGAGGCTCGTATGAACACGGCGGTGTCGATATTGATCGCGAGTTCGATATCGTCGGGCATCGTAGCCTGCAGCTCGTCGAGGCGCTTCGCGACGTCGGTATTGACCTGCAGCAGGTTTGCCTGCGCCTGGGGAATGATGCCGAGTCCCATGCCGGTGACGCCGTCGGTCGCTGAATATGTGCGCGTGTCTTCCGGCGCGAATTCGATGTCGGCGACCTCGCCGAGGCGAATCAGGTAGTCGCCCTCACCCTGCTTGAGCACGAGTTGCTCGAAATCGCCGACCGTCCGGAACCCGGTGTTGGTCCGCAGCGTGAACTCGCGCGCGGTCGATTCGAGGCGGCCCGACGGTATTTGCACGTTCTCCCTGCGCAGGGCATCTTCGACGTCGGCGACGGTCAGTTCGCGGGCGGCGAGACGTTTCGTGTCGATCCAGATACGCATTGCGGGGCGCCGCAAGCCGCTGTTGCGGACGCGTGCCACGCCGTCGACGGCCGATAGCGCGTCGAGGAGGTAGCGCTCCGCGAAGTCCGAGACCTCCATGATCGAGCGCGTGTCGCTGGCCACGTTGATCCACATCGACGTCTCGGCGCCACTGTCCTGCTTGCTGATCTGTGGTGGTTCCGCCTCGTCCGGCAGAGTGCCGAGTACGCTCGACACCCGGTCACGCACGTCGTTCGCTGCACCGTCGATATCACGGTCGCGTGTGAACTCGAGCGTGATTATCGATCGTTCGTCGTAGCTGACCGACGAAATCTTGGTTATGCCGGTGATACCGGCGAGCTGGTCTTCGAGCACCTGGGTCACGCGGCGTTCGACGATGTCGGATGCCGCACCCCTGTAGTCGGTAGTGATGGAGACGATAGGGCGTTCTATCGCCGGGAATTCGCGAATCGGCATGCTGCCGACGGACATCCCGCCGACAATCACCAGTATCAGGGAAATAACGGCCGCGAAGACGGGGCGGCGGACCGATACGTCGGAAATCAGCATGAACTCATCCGCCGTCGGGCGTCGTGCCGCTCACCGCCACGTTCGCCTCCAGGCTCTCCACCTGCGCACCATCACGAACCTTGTGCGTACCCTCGGTAACGACGCTTTCTCCGTCGGACAGGCCGTCCGACACCACGACGAAACCGGGAATCCGGCGACCCAGCCGGACCTGCCGTTTTTCCGCGACGCCCTCATTGACCACGAATACATACTGCCGCGATCCCTCCGGTACGATTGCCTGTTCCGGGGCCATCAGGACGTCGCCCCGGTCACGCTGCAGGTCGACCGTCATGAACATGCCGGGTTTCAGGAGCCCGTCGTCGTTCGGTATGACCGCGCGCACCTCGACCGCCCGCGAGACCGGATCCAGCCGCGTGTCGATACTCGCGACGCTGCCGTTGAACTCGCGATCGGGAAAGACGAGGCTGTGCGCGATGATGTTCATACCCTGCCTGACGACGTTGACGAAGGTCTCCGGGACGGAAAAGTCGAGCTTGATGACGCTCACGTCGTCCAGCGTCGTGATAACGGTATCCGTGTTGACGAAGCTGCCGGGGCTTATTCGCCTGAGGCCGATGCGCCCCGAAAACGGCGCGTGCACCCGTGTGTGATTCAGCTTGGCACGGGCCGCCGCCACGTTTGCCTCATCCACCTTCACCTGGGCATACAGGGCTTCCAGGCTGGACGCCGATATTGCCCGGGTCGATTCGAGCTCCTTGCTGCGGTTGTAGAGACTGCGGCTCTCCGAGAGCGACGCTTCGGCCAGTGCCAGGCCGGCAACGATTTCGCTGTTCTCGAGCTCGACCAGCGGATCGCCTTCGTCGACGAACTGGCCCTCCTCGAACAGGATGCGAGTGACCAGGCTCGAGATTCGCGGGCGAATCTCGACAGATTCGTTTGCCCTGGCCGTTCCGAGTGCCTCGATTTCGTCGACGAGCGGCCGCAGTTCGATACGCTGAGTCACGACTTTCGCCGCGCCGCCCCAGGCGCCTGCCGGGCCATTCTGCGGCTCGTCGCTGCAGCCCGCGAAGAACGGCAGGCTCAGGCTTATCAGTACCAGGGACTTCAGGCTACGCATCCCGCCAGTTTACTCCTTGGCGCGCAAGAAATGTCACGTATAACAGGTCGTTACACGTGGTGCGCCCCGCTGCCGCCGAGCCCTGAAATGGACCGGTAAATATTTGACATATTCCGGCAATGCCATTCCAGGGCGCAGCTTATTCTTTGAAATTAATGGAAAAAACCAGAAATTTTCTCAGCTGTGAGGCTCCTCACAGCCAATAATGACCGGTCGCACTAAAGTGACACTCTGCAGTTCCGGGGACATCGCCATCAGCAAGGACAGGTCATTCGAAGATTGCGTCATCCTGTCGAAGGAAGCATTCGACCCGGATGCCGTCTTTCTCGACGATATCGTCGATGACGAGGTGCTGCCCTACCTTAGCCTCGCGGTCGATGGCTTCACGGACGGGGCGGACCGGCGCAAGGGCAGGCTCGAACTGCGGCCCGAGGACGCTGCCGCGAACGACCAGGTCTGTCCGGACACGACAATGCCCGCCATCAAGTTCGATCCCGAGCAGCTCGAAGTGGAGGGCTGGGAATCGTCGTTCTGGCGCAGGATGAAGCGATTCATCGGCTTTTAGATCGCTTCTGCATCACATAAGATGCCCTGATGATTTTCAAAGACAAGACGGTCATCCTCACCGGTGGCTCCGAAGGCGTCGGCGCGGCGGCTGCGCGGCTGTTTGCCCAGGCGGGCGCCAATCTCATGCTCGTGGCCCGCAACCGCAAGAACCTCGAAGCCATCGCGGCCGAGTTGCGCGACAAGGCGCGTGTCGCGATATTTCCGATGGACGTGTCCGACGCCGATGCCTGCGTGGACCTCGTCAAGAAGACCCTGTACGAGTTCGGCCGAATCGATGTGCTCGTGAATAACGCCGGCTTCCACGCGCGCGGTGACGTCGAGTCCATCTCGGCAGATGACCTGGCGCGTACGATCGACGTCAATCTCAGGGCGCCGATCGTGCTGATGCGTCTCGTACTGCCGCACATCCGTGAGTCCGGTGGCGGCGCGATCGTCAACGTGGCCTCGCTGGCGGGGCGCACGCCCGTGCCTGGCAGCGCCGCGTATTCTGCGAGCAAGTTCGGCTTGCGGGCGTTCACGTTTTCGCTGGCCGAGGAAATCCGGGATTCCGGTATCAAGCTTGCCGTCGTTTCGCCCGGCCCGATCGCCACGCAATTCATCCTCGCCGACATCGACACGACGTCTGAACTGACGTTTTCGCAGCCCATGAGCTCGGCGGAAGAGGTGGCCCAGGCGATCCTGGATCTCTGCGGCAACAAGCAGCGCGAACAGGCGATACCTGCACTAAGCGGTGTCCTGACGATGCTGATTTACCTGATGCCCTGGCTCGGCAGGGCGTTACGCCCGGCGCTCCAGCGCAAGGGCAGCCGCGTCAAGAAAGAGCTCAAAGCGAAGGCGCGGGCGGAACGCAAGGACGCCGGATCATAAAAAAATGGCGGCCCGCAAGGGGGGAGATGCGGGCCGCCGGGTGATCATCGACGGACATTGCTGTCCGCGGGGGATCGATGATCGTTTGCTGCTCATGCGCTCGGCGATTTGCCCCTGGCAACGCGCGCGAGATTGATCTTCGGGGCCGACAGCCCGCTGTCCAGGTCCAGCGCCTCACGGAATGTCCTGCGCGCAATATCCTGGCTGCCTTTGGCGGCGTGCAAAACGCCGAGGTTCGACAGCGCGACCGCCCGGTACACGCGATCGACCTTGCCGTTGTCCGTTATCGCCAGCGCCGTCTCGCAGGCTCTGGTCGCCTTGTCGAGTTCACCGGTCTTTGTGTAAGCGACACAGAGATTGGTCTGCTGCGAGTAGGGATCCCGGGTGCTCTTGCTGGCGGTGATCTTTTCGATCGCGCGTTGGTATTTTCCGGCGGCCACCTTGCTGCCGTGCGCGGCATCGATGATGACCGTCATGGTGTAGGCGGGATCGGTTTCTTCTGCCGCAAGCGGCGCGGCGGCGAACAGCGACGCCAACAGTGCTGTCGGGCGCAATGCACGTTCGATGCGGCCGGGTTTCTTCAATGCTTTCATTTTTCTGCCTCCAAGCGATTCAAGTATTCCGCGGTATCAGGGTCGCGGATCTTTTCGTCGCGGCAACGATAGGGCTGCGGGGGGCAAGCCGCAAACGAATAAAAATCGTCCGTGCATTGAAAAAAATTCATCGTCAATCATCGAAATTCTGTAACACCCAGCGTCTGAGCGTCTGGATCGTTTCGTTGTCGGCGTCCTCGACGCGGCAGACGAAGTAATACGCATCGCGCGTCGGCAGTTCATGATCCGACAGCGGCACCAGGCTGCCGGACTCGAACCAGGCGTCGCTGAGCTGGACGGGCACCAGCGCGGCACCCAGCCCGCGTTCGGCGGCCCGCGCGATGGCGATCATGGAGTCGAGCCGGATGATGCTGGCGTCGCGCGGCACCTCCATGCCGGAGGACTGCGACCATTGCCGCCACGCGCTCGGCCGGCTGTCGTGAACGAGCAGCGGCACGTCCCCGGAAATCGAGGTCTCGTTAACCACGATCTTCTTGCGGAGCGCCGGCGACGCGGCTGGTATCAGGCGTAAAGGAAACAGCCGGTCGGACGCATAGCCGGCCGGCGCGGAGCGGAACACGCGGATGGATACGTCCGCCGTCGCAGGGTGTTTCTCTGCCGACTCATCGCTGGTGTCCACCTTGATGTCGATATCCGGATGGTCGCGCGTGAACTCTGACAGCCTGGGGATAAAGAGCTCGCTCGCGAAAAACGGCTGTACCGAAATACTCAGCGTGGCGCGCGTCGTGGACACGCGATGGCGGGCGGCAACTTCGTCGAGACGGGTGATCAGCGGTTTGATGTCGGCGAGCAGCGAGTGGCCGGCCTCGGTCAGGGTTAACGAACGGCTCGTACGCTCGAACAGCTTCTGTCCCAGCTCGCCTTCGAGGTTCTTTATCTGGTGACTCACGGCCGAGGCTGTAATGAACAGCTTTTCGGCAGCATCGCGGAAGCTCTCGTGCTCTGCGGCGAAACAGAAGGCCCGCAGCCCGCGCAGTGAAATATTTCGATTGATCGGAGTCATGACAGGTCAATGCAGGATACGTACCACATCGGCCGCAAGAGCAGTGCCTGCGGAGCATCTGTAAGTGACTGATAGTTATCGGGAAAAAAGGCAGGTACGTGCCTGACAGCTGCGCCGGGCGCACCATGTTCGTGCAATGGCTTCAGGGCGGCGCACACATTTCGAGCGGCAGGCGCAAGGCTGCGCCACTCGCGTTACGGTGTCAGCCCTGCCGGAGTTCTGCGAATGCGTCCCTGGTGAGGTTTTCAGAGCCGTCGGCAAGCACCCGGACGTTGTCCTCGATACGGACACCGCCGAAGGGGCGCAGCGCAGCCACCGCCTCCCAGTTGACCAGGCCCTCCGCCGGCGTGCCGCGGAGATTGTCGAGGAGCATGTCGATGATGTAGAGGCCCGGCTCGATCGTGAGCACCATGTCTTCCTCGAGAACGCGCGTGAGCCGGAGATACGGGTGGCCGCTCGGCGGGTCTATCGTCGTGCCGCTTTCGTTCTCCATGAAGCCGGCAACATCGTGAACCTGGATTCCCAGCAGGTGGCCGATGCCGTGCGGCATGAATGCGCTGGTCACGCCTTCGGCGAGCAACGTGTCCGCATCGCCGGTGGCGAGCCCGCAGTCCGCCAGCACTCCCGCGGTGAGGCGGTGGGTATCGAGATGCAGGTCGCGGTAATCGACGCCGGCCCGGATCCGGCTGACGAGATCCTGTTGCAATACCTCCATGCGCGCGATCAGGTCGGCGAATCGTTCGTCGCCCTTGCTGTAAGTGCGCGTGATATCGGCAGCATAGCCGTGAACTTGCGCGCCGGCGTCGATCAGGAACGACCGGATGTGCGCGGGAGCATCGCGATCGAGATCCGTGTAGTGCAGGATCGCGCCATGCTCGTTGAGCGCAATGATGTTGCTGTACGGCAACTCGCTCTCGGCATGACGGGTCGCGTCGCAAAAAGCCTGGTGAATGTCGAATTCCGGCAGTCCGTCGTCGAACGCCGCCGCGGCCGCAATGTGGCCGAGCACGCCTCGCCGCGCAGCAAGTCGCATGCAGGCAAGCTCGTAGTCGGTCTTCGACGATCCGCGCGCGTAGTGCAGGATATTGATCG
>Ga0316194_10000593_pt1 | contig 23776 bp, 21 predicted proteins | sample CroRivsedime1_MG_FD_204936 | JGI IMG/M metagenome (GOLD analysis project Ga0316194, IMG submission 204936) | Coastal sediment microbial communities from Maine, United States - Cross River sediment 1 | ecosystem: Environmental > Aquatic > Marine > Coastal > Sediment | place: USA: Maine...
GACGACCCGGGGCAGGGTAGCGGTGCGGAGCTGCCGCCCCGGCCGCCGGTGTGGATCAACACCCGCGACCGTATCGACCGTCCGTTCACAGCCTCCGCAGCGGTCATCGTCGGAGGCAATGAAGAGAGGCCCGCCACCCTGTGGATCATCCCGGGCGAGCCGCTGACTGCCGCGGCCATCCCACTGTGGGTGGAGTCGGGCCGCAGTCCGGCCGCTCTCTCCGAGGGCGAACGCGCGCCACTGTGGGAAGAATCCAAGCGGATCAAAAGAGGGCTGCGGCCCTCGAGGATCGGCCACACGGGCGACTATCTCGATCTCACCCGTCTCGACAACGCCGACGGCAGCGGTTATCTGCCCGGGCTCCTGGAAACGGAATCCTCGATCTTTGCGGACACCGCGGCGTTCCTTGCCGGGCGGCCCGGGCCGGAGGAGCTTGGGGACTATCAGGAGCAGGTTGCGGACCGGGTGCTCGGGCACCTGCAGTCCATCGTCATCGAAGGGGCCGAGCCGCCGCTGACCCCGCTCGAGCGCAGCGGCTGTCGTCGTCAGCCTCGGTCGAAGTCGAGCGCTACCTCATCGAGGAAATTACCGAGGTGACGGTGGAGAACGAGGACGCCGATGACATCTCCGTCGAGGTTCTGCGCGAGAACACCGATCTCCCGGCCGGGACCGTCATCATTCCGATTCGACAGCCGGCGGCCAATCTCCTGCCACTCGTGCTCGAGCCGCAGTCCCTGTGGGAACCCTACGGTGAGCGCGGCAGGCGGCAGCTGGCATTGGGGTCGCTGCTCGAGGCCGGTACGATCTTCCCGGTAGCGAGGATCATGAAAGAGCTCAACATCGGCGTCGAGATCGCCGAGTGAAGGTAGATTGCTGATGACGGATCAGGAAGCCCCCGGAACCGGCAAGCGCGAGCCCAGCCTGGCCCAGTCGGTAATTCCTCTCGTGGCCATGGGCATCTTCCTCGGTGTGGGTTATGGTGTGCTTCGGCTGCCGGCGGAGGTGCTCCTGATAGCCGCCGCCGCGGTTGCCGGCGTGATCGCCCACCGTCTCGGCTACACCTACAAGGAGATCGAGAACGGGATCCTGACGAGCATGATGAAGGGCATGCCCGCCATGCTCATCGTGATTGTGGTCGGCGCGCTCATCGGCTCGTGGATCGCCTGCGGCACGATCCCGATGTTGATCTTCTTTGGTCTCAAGCTGATCTCGCCGGCTTTCTTCCTGGTCACTGCGTGCGTGGTGTGCTCGGTCGTGTCGGTGGTGACCGGGACCTCGTACGGTACGGTAGGGACTCTCGGTGTGGCCCTGATAGGCATCGCCCAGGGTCTAAATATTCCCCTGGGGCAGGCCGCTGGGGCTATCGTCGCCGGCGCCTACTTCGGGGACAAGCTGTCGCCGTTCTCAGACACCACCAACCTCGCCCCGGTGGCGGCGCGATCCAACCTCTACGACCATATCCGCCATACTCTGTGGACCACGACACCGGCCTGGCTCATCGGGCTCGCTGTCTATCTCGTGCTCGGCCTCATGTCGTCGAAGACCGGTTCGGTTTCCCTGGACCTCACGACCTCCATCACAACCGCGATCAGCGCCAACTTCCGCTTCCACTGGCTGCTGCTGGCGCCACCGGCGATCACACTCTTCGCGGCTGCCCGCCGGTACCCCGTGATTCCTGGAATGCTGGTGTCGTCGGGCGTGGCGGTGGCGCTTGCGCTCGCCTTGCAGGGCCTCGACATCAAGACCGCGGTCAGCTCCATGGCGTCCGGCTACACCTCGGCAACGGGGCACCAGGTGGTGGACACCCTGCTCACCCGCGGCGGCATGGCCAATATGATGCACGTCACCCTGATCGCATTCTGCGCCTTTGCCTTCGGCGGCATCATGCAGGCGGCGGGGATGCTCGAGGTCCTGCTGGAGCGGCTCGTCAGGGTCGCCAACACGACCGGCAAGATCGTCGCCTCGACGGTCGTGGCGTCCATCACGACGGCGTTTGTGACGGGCAGCTCCTTTCTCAGTATTCTCATCCCCGGTGAGCTCTTTGCCCCGGTCTATCGGCGTCGCGACCTCGCGGCGAAGAACCTTTCGCGCACCACCGAGGACAGCGGCACGGTGGTGGTGCCGCTGGTGCCGTGGAGCATCGCCGGGGTCTTCATGGCCGGGACCCTCGGTGTGGAGACCCTCAGCTACGCGCCATGGGCCGTCATGTGCTACCTGGGGTTCGTTTTCGCGCTCATCTACGGTTTCACGGGCTTTGCCATCGCGCCGCGGGTTGCCGACGACGAGACGGTCCCCGGCAGCTAGCCCTTCGGGGAGAAGGTGCTCCGGAGGACCACGGCGCCGTCAGTGACCGCTCTCTGTCCTCGCGCCAGCAAATGTACGAGTTCCAGATCCTCGTTCACGAAAATCAGGTCGGCGTCGGCGCCGGCCGTCACGCGGCCCTTGCGGTGGAGTCCGTAGAACGCCGCCGGGTTGGCCGAAAAGAGCGCTGCTGCGAGCGGGAGTTCCAGGGTGCCACCGCGAACGATACTTCTGAGCTGTTCGAGCATCGAGCGTTGGCTCGCCACGTCGAGGCTCTCCAGTCTACCGTTGTCGTCAAACACTGGCAGGCTGCCGTTGGCGTCGGAGCTGACGCTGATGCGATCCAGCGGTACGCCTCTCTCCACCGCGAGCCGGACCGCGGTCTCGACGGACATGGACGGAGCATGCTCGCCGATCCCGGCCGTGAGGTCGATGCGGCCGCCCTCGGCGGCAAAGCGAAAGGCCTCGTCGAGCAGCGCCGGGTTGCGGTTGCAGTGGGTGGGGATGATCTGCGCAGCCGGAATCTCCGTCTCGTGAATGATCCGGAAGACCAGCTCGAGCCCTCTCGCGCCATCGCCGAGATGGAGATGGAGGATGCCCGGCTTGCCACCCAGCATGCCGCCGACCCGACACTCGGCGGCGAGCCGGGCCAGCTCGTCGAAGGTCGGTTGCGCCGAGCGGTGATCGGAAATGGCGATCTCGCCCGCGCCGAGGACCGACGGCAGCAGCGCGAGATCTGATCGCACGCTGCCAGTCACGTTCTGGATCGGGAGCTCGTAGGATCCCACGAAGACAAAGGCCGTGATGCCTTCTGCCTCGAGGCCGCGCGCCTTGGCCATCAGCGAGCTCTGGTGGCGCGTGACCCCGTCGGTGCCGAGGCAGCCGATGACGGTGGTAACGCCTGCACCGACAATGTCCTCGATCCGGATCTCGGGCGCCCTTGTCGTCGGTCCTCCCTCGCCGCCGCCACCGAGGAGGTGAACGTGCGAGTCGACCATCCCCGGCAGGACGAAAAGGTCCGTTGCATCGATCTCATCGACCTCGATGCCGGAGATCGAGATCGTCCCGGGATCGGCAACCGAAACGATACGTTCTCCTGCCGTAAGGATGTCTCGGAGTCCGAGCTGTTCCGGGGCTATGACCGAGGCATTTCGAATCAGGATCGGCATTGGCGGTTATCTCCGTTTTATCAGCCCCTGATCGGTTCGAAGTGGCAGGTGAAGTGACGTAGAAAATCAGGTTGGAAGGTGATGCGGTGGCCCTGGATCTGCTCACGTTCCTGCCAAACGTGTTCGATGACCTCGATGAGGTAATCGAAGTGGCTCTGGGTGTAGACCCGGCGCGGGAAGGCCAATCGAACCAGCTCGAGTGGTGACGGCTGTTCGTTACCTTCGTCATCGGTGTGGCCGAACATGACGCTGCCCAACTCGACCGCGCGGACGCCGCCGGCGAGATAGAGCGCGTTGACGACGCCGATCCCCGGGTACTGGAGCGGCGGGACCTGGGGCACCATTTCACGGGCGTCGAGAAACACGGCGTGGCCTCCGGCCGGCAACACCATCGGCACGCCGATCGCGGTCAGCCGATCGACCATGTACTCGACCGTCGCGTGGCGGTAGACCTGGTAGTCGTAGTCGAGCGCCTCCTTGAGACCTACGGCAATCGCCTCGAGATCACGGCCGGCGAGGCCGCCGTAGGTGGGGAAACCTTCCCGCAGAATCAGGAGGTTGCGGAAGCGCGCAGTCCATTCGTCGTCACGGCAGACCAGGAAGCCGCCGATGTTGGCGAGGCCGTCCTTCTTGCAGCTCATGGTGGCGCCGTCGGCGAGGGCGAACATCTCCTGGGCAATCTCGAGCAGCGGTCGGTCGGCGTACCCCTCTTCGCGCTGTCGTACGAAGTAGGCGTTCTCGGCGAATCGGCAGGCGTCGATGATGAAGGGAATGTCGTGCTCTTTCAGTACCGCCTTGACCGCGCGGAGGTTGGCCATCGAAACCGGCTGGCCTCCACCGGTGTTGTTGGTCACGGTCATCATCGCAAACGGGATCTTCTCCCGTCCGTGCTCGGCAATACATTCGCGGAGCTTGTCGACATCCATATTGCCCTTGAACGGCGCCACCGCCTGGGTGTCGTGAGCCTCGGCGCAGGGAAGGTTGAGGGCAACGCCGCCGCAGTACTCGACGTTGGCGCGGGTGGTGTCGAAGTGGCTGTTGTTGGGGATGATGTTGCCCGGTTTGATGACACACTCGGCGAGGATGCCCTCTGCCGCGCGCCCCTGGTGGGTCGGCAGGACGTTGTCGATGCCGGTGATCTCTCGCACCGTCGACTCGAACTGTTTCCAGGAGCGGCTGCCGGCGTAACTCTCGTCACCGAGCATCATCGCGCCCCACTGCTGGGCGGACATGGCGCCGGTGCCGGAGTCGGTGAGGAGATCGATGCAACAATCTTCGGCATCGATCAGGAAGACATTGTGGTGGGCCGCGACGAGCGCTTGCTCGCGCTCGGCCCGGGTCGTGATTTTGAGAGGTTCCGTCATCTTGATGCGGAAAGGCTCGATGATCGTGCGCATGCTCATCCTCCTGGAGAGGTGTGAGCGTAGCAGAAATTTACCCACGAGATCTCGTCTGTGCGGGATTGGGAGGGGCGGCCTGTATGTCGACCTGCTTCGATTTCCGGCTGACGCTTTTCAGGGAGGAAAGTACCCCGCCCTTACAGCACCTTCAATGTCGAACGGTCTTTTCGATAATTCTATTCGAACCCCGATGGCGACACGCCCTGACCCTGCGCGTTGGTGAGAATGGCCGCCTGTGAAATGCACGGCACGCAACCGCGGCACGATTCGTCGGCACGTTTGACGTTGTTCTCACCAATGCGGGTGACCACGCCGTCGCACATCCAGTGGAAGACCGGTTCACCGACCTGCCACGGGGCGGTTTCGCCAATCACCAGGTTGGCGGCCTCGCCGAGCTGCTCGGGGGTGAGCTCAACCTTGCAGCTCGACTGACTCCTGACCTCACCGACCATCATCGGCGACTGCGCGATGATCTGAGCGGAGGGCCCGATGACCGCGACGAAATAGTCAACAGGCTCGTACTGGAGTCCCTCCAGCCACTTCTGGAACTCCTCTGCGCTGAGCTGGTTCATCCAATGGCGGCTTTCGAGCTTGCCGCGGCTGGCGCGCTCGCGGATCTTGTCGTCGTCGAGATCGTCGTTGGGGTCCCGGTGGGTCGACGCCTCTTTCTCGCGCCACCAGGCGGCCCACTCATTCGCCTCGGCGATCTGTTCGCGTTGCCTGGAGATCTCGTGGCGGTCGGGTTCGCGCTTCTCCGGTTTGGGGAGGATGCCCCAGTAACGGCCGGCCTCCGCCGACGGAATCATGTTCACGAAGTACAGGTCTTCAACCACGTCGTTGAGACGTCTGAAGTAGAGGCGCACCGATGCGCTGGGCTGCTTGTCAGCCACTGTTGCCCAGATGACCGCGTTTTCGCGCACCGGTACGCAGGCAATCCGATCAGCGGTGACCGACGTCTGCGCCGAGAGTGTCCCCGTCAGGGCCAGCAAGGCGAGCGTCAGGAGGCCGCAGGCACGTGCGATACGACCTCGTGCTGCGATCGTATTTGTTTGATTCATCGACACCTCTCCCTCTTTCGACTGTACGAAAGGGCCAAGTGGGTGTCAATAGCTCGAGACTGGTTGACGCGTGCGGCTGCCGGTCTTTTTTCTTGCTGACTCGCGTGTGGTGTGGTGGGATCAAAGGGACGGGAGCACGGCTTGTCTCAGGAAGATCTGGTGACGGAAAAAGGCGGTGACGGCAGGGGCGCGAAGATCACCTCAGCTGGTCCCTGGCTGCTGGGTGTCGGCGGTGTGGCGGCCGTCACGGTTCTGGCGACGCTGATCGTGTCCCGCGACGACGCACGCGGAGAAATGTCGTTGCGTGTCTTAGCTCCCATCGTCGGTCGATTCGGTGAAGTCGGCTTGTTGCTGCTGGCTGATCCGCTGCTCTGGATCACCTGGATCTGTGGCGTGGTGGCAACCCTCGCGGTCGTTTATGGTGTTTTCCTGTGGTGGCGGCGGCGAACTGACGTGTCGCAAGATTTTCCTCCGGTCCTGGTCGCCCTCGGGCTGGCGCTGGTCGGTCAGATCTTCCTGCTTCGTTGGTGGTTGACGATCGGCGTGATCTTCTACGTCGAGGCCGTTATGGTGATCGTTGCCGCACACCTGATGGGGCGACGCGACGGAAACGAGTCGATCGGTGGCAGGGCGGCAGGACCGCCGACTTATTGGGAAGCGGCAACCCTGCTCGGGATCGGTGTGGTCGCGGTCGTATTCCGATATTTCGCCCTGAACCGGGTTCTTTATAACTTCGAAGGCGAGCTCGCCCCCTTCATGGCCGGAGCGACCAGTCTCGAGGGGATGTTGTTGGCCAACATCGGGTGGGAGGGGCCGTGGGCGCCGCTCGGATTCCTCTACTACCTTCCGATCTGGGCGATGACATTTGTGGACGGCAGTACGGTGCTGGCGGTCCGTCTCGGCTCGGCTGTGATTGGTGTGCTGACCCTCATCGTCGTGTACCTGGTCGTTCGCGATGTGTTGGGTCGGACGGCTGCGCTCTGGTCGGCGGCACTGCTGGCGGTCGATACCCTCCAGATCAGCTGGGGGCGCAGCGATATGCACCCGCACGCCTCGACTGCCTGGCCCGGGATCCTGCTCTATGGCGCAACTGTCCGGGCTCTCGGCACCGGTTCGACCGGTTGGTACGTTGCGGTCATGTTACTGATGGGGCTGAGCTGGCACCAGTACCCGTCGGGCCAGTTTGTGGTCATCGTTCCGGTGATCGCCTTTGCGGTGCACGCGTGGCAGAACCGCGGCTTCCTGAGAGCGAGCTGGCGCCAGGCCGTTCTGATTGCCACCGGCGCAGGACTGTGGATTCTGGGATATCCACTGGCCTCCTTCCTTGCCGTGGGCGAAACGGAGAGCGTCTTCGTGTATATCTCCCGGCTCGGCCCGCGGGTTCTTGGCGGCAGCGATGACGCGTTGTACGGAGGGATTCAGGTCAGAAATCTGATCGTCACCGTAGGGCGCAACAGTTGGGAACTCGTGTTGGGTCTCTATACGGAGGTCCCCCGGATCTTCCACCAGACCGTGGTACCAAATATGGACGGTCTGGCCCAAAGGGCGTCGCCGTGGGTTGTGGTCGCGTGTGCGGTCGTCGGGCTCGCCCTCTGTTGCCTGCGAATTCGCGAGAGATGGTCGGTACCGCTGCTTGCGATGGTCCTTGCAGGGGTTTTACCGGCGATCCTGTCCGATGAAGCCTGGTTGAAACGGGCATCGCTGCTGTACGTCGTCGTGCTCATCATCGCGGCGATACCTCTCTCGATCGTGACCGACGGTCTCTCCCGGCTGCTCGGTCGGAAAGCCCGACGGGTTGCTGGTGGGGTTCTCGCAGTGGCCTTTCTGCTCTGGTCGAGTATCTGGGGCCACCTCTGGTTTTCGGGCCTCAAGCTCGCCTATGGGGTGCCTGCCGAGGTCACCATCTTTGAAAGGCTGGATGAGCACCTCGAACCGGACACACTGCTGATCGTCTCGATCTGGGGCGACTACATCGAAGGAGAGCTCGTCTATCTCGTCCGTGATTCTCTCGCGGACCGGCAACCGATGGCTCTGTATATCACCGACCCTCGTCACGAAGAATGGCCGACTCTTCTTGCCCGTCCACAAGAGGCGCTCGAGCGCCTCGAACCCTATCTCTGGTACTGGGCGTGGCTCGGGATCGGTGACGAGATGCCCGCGGTCGTGAAACATCGGGATTGGTCGAGGGTGGTCTATCTGATCGAGGATTTTCCGGGAACCGAATCAGACCTCGAGGTCCTGGAAGACCGGTGTCCGGATCTCATCACGGAGGCCCTGTTTCTCGGCGAGGACGACGAGGTCATCGACGGGGAGGTCTTGCCAAGATACCACGTGTGGATCGCCCGATGCGACGACCACCGTGGTCTGCACCCCCCGCGCTTCGCCGTACCTGCTTTGCCTTAGCCCAGACGGACCCTGTAGCGCAGACGCGCAAAGCTGAGGATGAGAGCCGCCAGACCGACCAGGACCAGACCCTCGGGCCACAAGACCTCGAGGCCGGCTCCTTTGAGAAAGACACCGCGCAGAATGGTCACGTAATAGCGCAGAGGAATGGCGAAGGTGACCCACTGGAAAATCTGCGGCATATTCTGGATCGGGAAGATAAAACCCGAAAGATAGATCTGCGGCAGCATGACGACGAAGGTTGAGATCATCATCGCCTGCTGCTGGGTGCGGGAGACGGTGGAGACCAGGAGGCCGAGGCCAAGGCAGCAGACGATGAACGGGGCTGTCAACAGGGCCAGGATCCAGAATGAGCCACGCAGTGGGACCTCGAACCAGAAGAGCACGACTGCCAGGGTGGTCAGGAACTCGACGACCCCTACCAACGCATAGGGCACCAGCTTGCCGGCGATGACGGCGCTCGGCGTCAACGGTGTCACCAGGAGCTGCTCCATGGTCCCGATTTCCGTCTCCCGCACGATGGCCATCGACGACAGCATCATGGTCATGATGAGGATGATCAGCGCCAGCACGCCCGGGACCATGAAGTAGCGGCTCAGAAGGTCGGGGTTGTAGAGGACATTCGGCCGCAGCTCGAGGGGGAGGCGTGCGCCCTCCATTTCGGAGGCCGCCTGGAGCACACCCTGGGCGTAGGCGAGGCCGAGGGTCCCGACCATGGCATCGGATCCGTCAGCGACCACCTGCACCCTGCCCGTTCGACCGGCGGCGCGATCGGCCGAAAAACCGGCTGGAATGGTGACGGCCACCCGGGCCTTGCTGCTCGCCAACCACGGGTCGAGAGCGTCCTGGGTGTCGACCGTGGCGACGCGGCGAAAGTAGGTGGAGGCGGTGAAGTCCTCGGCAAGCCCGCGGCTGGTTGGGGTGCGGTCGAGGTCGCAGATGGCAAGCTCCACTAGTTTGATATCGGTCGTGGCGGCATAGCCGAGGATGGTCAGCTGCACGATGGGTGCAATGAAGAGCACCGCGAGAATTCTGGGATCGCGCCGAAGTTGCAGGAGCTCCTTGACCAGCATGTTGAAGAGCATGCGCATTACAGACTCCTCACCATGCGGATGGTGGCGAGCAGGAGCACGATGCTCGCGTAGATGATCAGGGCCACAGCATTGATCCCCCAGGCATCAGGACCAACGCCCTTGAGCACGATGGAGCGCAAGGCGGCGATGTAGTAGCGGGCGGGAACGATCAGGGACACGAGCTGCAGCACCTTCGGCATCGATGAGATTGGGAAAATAAAGCCCGACAGCAGCAGAGTCGGCAGCATCGACGAGAGTAGGGCGAGCTGAAAGGCGAGCTGCTGGGTCTCGGCGAGGGTGGATATGAAGATCCCCCACCCGAGCCCGCCGGCGAGGAACAAGAGGGTGACAACTGCCAACCACAGCAGCGATCCGTGGATGGGAACGTCAAAAAGGGCCCAGGCCAGAAACAGCGAGCCGGCTGCCGATACGGAACCAACCAAGAGATACGGCAGGGTCTTACCAAGCAAGAGCTCGATGGCTCGAATCGGCGTCGCACGGAGAGATTCCATCGTGCCGCGTTCCTTCTCGCGCACCACCGCCAGGGAAGTGGCGATGACAGAGGACACCATCAAAATGAAGGCCAACAGGCCGGGGACCAGAAAGATCGACGATTTGAGATCGGGGTTGTACCAGACGAGGGGGGTTGCCTGATAAGCGACCTGGACCTCGACGCCGTAGAGGCTCCCGATCTGCGACGCAACGATTTGTCTGGCATACCCGAGAACGGTATTGGCGGTCTGCGAGTCAGAGCCGTCGAGAACGAAGAGGATCGAAGTTGGTCTTCGGGCCGAGGTCTGCGCGGCAAAGTCGGCGGGAATGACGAGAGCTGCCTGGATGGTCTCGGTAGTGAAAAGGTCGTCGAGCGGTCGACTGTCGTCGAGGACCGCACGCTGGACAAAATAACCGCTCTTGAGAAAGGCTTCGACCATGCGGCGCGAGGCCTGGGTGCGACTCTGGTCGACCACCCCGAGCCGGATGTCGGTGACGTCGAAGCTGAGGGCGTAGCCATAGATCATCAGCAAGACGATCGGCATGCCAAGGAGGGCCAGTGCAGTGCGCCAGTCCCGTTTGAGCTGGAGGAGCTCCTTGACCGTAGTCGCGAGGATGCGCCGGATCACTGTTCCCGCCTCTCCTCGGCTTCGCGGATCGATCGAATGAAGACGTCTTCGAGCGATGGAGGTACCGGACGCACCTTCACCGGGGCGAAACCACCATCCTCGAGGTGGTTTTGGATCCCTTGAACAATTTCTGGAGCGGTGACCACGGCGTGGAGGTAATTTCCGAAAAGGGCCGCGTCGATGATTTCCGGAAGATCATCGAGGGTTTCGAGAGCGTGGGCGGCATCACGGCACTCGATCTCGAGCACCGACCCCGGTGCGAAGATCTTCTTGAGTTCGGGGATGGTATCGAGGGCGAGGAGCTCGCCGGCGTGCATCAGGGCCACGCGGTGGCATCGCTCGGCCTCGTCCATGTAGTGGGTGGTCACAAAGACAGTGACACCCTGCGCGGAGAGGTCGTCGATGAGGTCCCAGAACCGGCGTCTCGCTTCAGGATCGACACCACCGGTGGGCTCGTCGAGGAAGACCACCGGTGGTTGGTGGAGGAGAGCGCAGGAGAGGGCGAGCCGCTGGCGGAAGCCGCCCGGAAGGTCGGCGACCAGCGCGCTCCTCCGGGACCCGAGGCCGGTCATTTCGAACGCCCACTCGCGACGCTCCTCGAATTGCCTGCCCCACACACGGTTGGTGCCGGCCCAGAAACGGAGGTTTTCGTCCACCGTCAAGTCAGAGTAGAGAGAAAACTTCTGCGACATGTAGCCGATACGGGTTTTGATTTCGGCCGCTCGGGTGGCGATGTCGAAGCCGGCCACCGTGCCGCTGCCGGACGTCGGTTTCAGGAGACCACAGAGCATGCGGATGACGGTTGTCTTACCCGCGCCGTTGGAGCCAAGGAAGCCGAAGATCTCACCCGGGGCTACCTCGAAGGACACCCGGTCCACGGCCACGAACTCACCAAAGGTGCGGGTCAGACCGGTCGCCGAGACCATGATCTCAGGCGACGTTGCCGCGGTGGCAGAGCCGATTGTCACCGGCCCACCGCCCGGCGGAGGGCCGCGTCGGCCAACCATGCGCTGGCTCGTGACCTGACCTGCGCCATCTCGGCGGCGGCGAGGTCGGCCTGGGCGTCGAGCAATTCTGACAGCATTGCAATCCCGGCGGCATAGCGTTCGCTCGAAGCCTCCTCCCAGGCTTTTGCTGCTGCGGCGGAGGTGTCGGTGGAGGCAACGGCTTCGAGCGCGGACTCGAGCTCGAGACGCGCAGTCGCCACCTCGAGGAGGATTTGGCGTTCGAGTTCACTCCGGTCGTGCTGAAGAGCCCGTTGCTCGGCTTGGACAGTTGCCACCTGCTCCTTCGTTCGGCTTCCGTCGAAAAACCGCCAGCTGGCCGCGACGCCGACCGACCACGAGTTGTTCCGTTCGTCGACAGGGGGAAGGAAGCGTTGGTTGGGCCGCGCCAGGAGATATTGGCCGGTGGCCGCAACCGCAGGCTTGCGAACAGCGTTGACGGACCGGGCCCGGGCGCTCAGACCGTCGATGTACGCATCGGTGATTTTGAGTTCAGGGCGGTTTTCCAGGGCGTCACCTTCGATGTCGACTCGCGGAGGCGGGGGTGGGGGAACCTCCGCGGTTCCGGCGCCTTCGAGACTGATCATCGTGCCCGGGGCGATGCCGAGCAGGGACCGCAGGCGTGTCAGCGCCTTTGCCTCTTCGTTGCGGGTGCGAATGATGTCCACCTCGGCGGCCGAGAATCGCGCCTCGGCGGCGAAGACGTCGGCGTTGACCGCCATCCCCGCCTCGCGCAGGGCACGAGCATCGTCGAGGAGCCGCTGGGTGCGCTTGAGCTGTGCGTCGGCCACGTCGACACCGGACGCGGCGGCCACCGCCGACCAGTACGACATTCGAGCTGAATAGGCCAGATCCAGCGCCGTGAGTGTCTCCGACCACGTGGCTGCTGACTCGTCTTTTCGCGCTGCTTCGCGGCTGGCGGAAATGGCGCCACCCGTGTAAATGGGCTGTGAGACCGAAAGATCGACCCTGTAGTGATTCTGAATATTAGGGAACAGGATGAATACGGGCTCGTTCGGGTCTTCGGTTGGAACGCCGAACTCGGGCACCGCGCTGTGTCGGACGTAGCTGGCATTGGCAGTGAGCACCGGGAGGCGCGCGGCGTCGGCCGCCTTGACGGTCGATTGAGAGGCGTCCACACGATCGGCTGCCGCGGCCGTCAACGTAGATGCCTGGACCGCCATTTTGGCGGCCTCCTCCGCGTCGAGGTGCAGATTTTCGCTGTGACACGGCACGGCTGTAGTTCCTACGACGAGAGCCGCAGCCAGGACGATATGGAATTGCAGAGTGTTCATGGTGCCTCCGTTGACAGAGGTGGTGTCAAGGTCCGAGTGAGGTAGAGGAAGGTGTCCTCGAGACCGGCGGGGATCTCATTGGTCGACTCGACATTGATCTCCTGTGCACCGAGGGCCTCCCGAATCGAACCCATTGGATCGGCCTCATCGACGAGATGAACGTGAAGATTGGTGCCGAAGACGCTGACGTCGACAACCGTGTCGAGGGCGGCGAGTGCTTCAGCGGCGGCGGTCCGGGGCGTTGCGGCGACCTCGACCACCGTGCCCGGCATCAAGTTGGGGATTTCCTGTGGCCGGGCGTCGGTAAGGATGAGGCCCTCGTGCATCAACAAGACGCGGGTGCAGCGTTCGGCCTCGTCGAGGTAGGGCGTCGCAATCAGCAGGGTCAGCCCTGCGCTCACCAGATCCGCGAGCAGTCGCCAGAACTCGCGCCGGGTGACCGGGTCGACCCCGGTTGTCGGCTCGTCGAGCAGCAGCGCACGGGGCGAATGGATGAGGGTGCAAGCGAGGGCGAGCTTCTGTTTCATGCCGCCGGAGAGACGATCGGCGAGGCGGTCGTTGAACGGAGCCAGCCCGACGAGCTCGAGCAACTCGCGGCGGCGCTTCTTCCATTCCGGGACGCCGTACATGAGGGCGAAGAACTGGATGTTTTCGTCAACCGTGAGGTCGCCGTAGAGCGCGAATCGCTGAGCCAGATACCCAAGCTTCGAGTGGAGGGCCCTGCGCGCCTTCCAGCAGTCGTCACCAAAGGCTGATGCCGAGCCGGCGGCGGCCCTCTGCAGTCCGCCGAGCACGCGCAGAGTCGAGGTCTTGCCGGCGCCGTCGGGGCCGATCAAACCCACCACCTCGCCCGGATGAACCTCGAGCGAAATCCCGTGCACGGCCTCGTGGTCCCCGTAGCTGACCACGAGCTCTCGTGCGTCGAGAAGTGGCGTGGCGGTCACTCTTCGTCCTCAGCTGAAATGGGCATCGGCCGGCATTCCAGGTTTGAAGATCCCGTCGGGGTTTGCCAGTTGCACCTTGACGCGAAAGACGAGCTTGGCGCGTTCGTCGGGGGTCTGGACGTTCTTGGGGGTGAACTCCGCCACCGGTGAAACGAACGATACGGTGCCCTCGAAGTCCCGATCGCTCCCATCGACCCGCACCGTCACACTCTGACCGAGCGTTACTCGCGACAGACTCGGTTCGTCGATCCACACGGTCAACCAGGGACGTGCGAGATCGGTGAGGACGGCGATGGTGGTCCCTGGCGGCAGAATCTCACCGGGTTCGGCGATTCGGGTCGTGACCACCCCGTCACTCGGCGCCAGAACGGTGGCGTCCGTGATCTGCTGTTCCACCGCCGCGACCATCGCCTCCGCGGAGGCGCGCTGGGCCCGAGCCACCTCGATCTCCTGCCGGCGCGGTCCGGCCACCAGCTTGTCGAGCTGGGCTCTGGCGGCGGCAACGGCGCGCTCCGCGATTTCCTTGCGGGTCGCGGCATCATCACGCGACTTCTCGGTCGCGGAACCGCGATCCGCCAGCCCGGACAGGCGGTCGAGGTCACGTCGTGCGGCGTCGAGCTCGGCCTGGGCCTGGGCCATCTGGTCCTCGGCGCGGCGCAAATCCTCCGCTCGGCTTCCTGCGAGGAGCAACCGGAGTTGGGCATCTGCGGCCTCGGCTTTGGCCCGTGCCTGGGCCAGCTGGTGCTCCGCGTCGACGGTCTCGAGCCGGGCCACCAGCTCGCCGGCTTTGATCGGGTTGCCCTCCTCGAACGGTGCTTCGAGGAGACGGCCGCCAACTTTTGCCGCCAGGCGTATTTCGGTCGCCTCGATGTGGCCCGAAGCGCGGATGGCGCCGGTGTCGGCGGATTTGCTGCAGCCGACCATGGGGACAGCGGTCGCGAACAACAGAGCGAGGGTCAAAGAAGATCGTTTCATATGGGTTCTCCACTTCGTGGTGCGGCGATGCCCTGGAGCAGGAGATCGCCGAGGAATCTGGCAATGTCTGTGTCGGCGCCGGGGAAGTCGATCGGTGAACCGAGATCGGGGACGCGTTCACGCAGGGGACTGACGACGCTCAACATGAGGATCGCGCCAATGAGAGTCAGGTGGGTCTTCACAGGTTCGGTGCGACGAAACTCTCCGCTCCCGGTTCCCTCCGCGAGGATGTCTCTGACCACCGTGAGCAGCCCGAGCATCCGTTGGAGGATCTCGGCCGGGAGATTGGCTGCACCGGATGCGAATTCCCGGAGGACGATCCGTGGATGGTCGGGGTTTGCTGCGATGGCCCTCTCGACGATGGTGATGACAGCACGCAGCCGGTCGGAAGCCGATCCCTCGTGCGGCAGACCTTCTTCGAGCGCATTTTCGATACGACCAAAATTCCGGTTCAGGACCTCGTTGTAAAGGGCCCGTTTATCACCGACGTGGTAGTAGAGCATCGCCTTGTTGACGCCGGCTCGATCGGCGATCTCATCGACCCGCGCGCCGGAGAAACCCTCTTCGGCGAAGGCGTTCGATGCGGCGTCGAGGATCTTCTGTCGGGCGAGTGATGATTTGGTCGTCATAATACTTTACTAACCAGTTGGTTTAACCGAATGGTTAATAATTTAGGGTGCGAATGGAGATCTGTCAAGAGTGGATAGCGAGGAAGTAGGCAACCACCTCGTTCAGGCGGCGTAGACTGTTTTGAAGGGTCTCGAAAACAGTAGGGTGCAGCCTCGGAATCAGGTGGTGCGATGGAGAGATTGAAAGTTGTTTCGCTGGTCCTGGTCGCGCTGGTCATCGCGGGCTGTGCTGCGCCGCCGGTCGAAGTGACGGCTATCGCAAATGAGGGATTTCTCATCCGCTCTGCCCGGCGGACGGTGATGGTTGATGCGCTGTTCCGGGCCACCGCGCCGTACCCAGAGTTCTTCTCGCAGGGGCCGTCGGAGGATCTTGAGCGGCAGATGGTCGCGGGCGACCCACCATTCACCCAAATCGACATCGCGTTGGTGACCCACTCGGACGGCGATCACTTTCATGCCGGGACGGCGTTTGAGTTCCTCGAGAACCACCCGGAAACGCTCCTCGTTGGGACCGTCGATGTGTTGGAAGCGTTGGCAGCTCTAGATGAATATGATGACATCGCCGACAGGGTCGTCGCTCCGGCCCGAACCCATGGTTCCTGCGAGCGGATCGAGCACCGTGCCGTCGAAATAGACGCTTGCTTTGTATGGCACAGCGGCGGGCGCGAGGTCGCCAACAACATTTACCTCGTGGAGATGGACGGTTTCCGTTTTCTTCACGAGGGAGATGCCGACCGCTCGCCGGCCACCTTTTCCGGCCTCGAGCTCCCGGAGAGAGGTCTGGATCTCGCCTTCATGCACGACTGGTTCGTCCTCAACGAAGGTCGCGACATTTTGACTGAGATCCTCCGGCCAAGGGCTGTGGTTCTGATGCATCACCGGTGGGAGAGGGCAGCGGAGACCCGACAGAGGGTCGAACAGCTGCCGCATGATATCGCGTCGACCCTTCCCCCGATTACGGTCTTCGGCGCTGAACGTGAGAGCGCTGTATTTGATGTTCGCTCAAACTGAAATGCGGGTCGGAGGAGGCGGCCGGTGCGAGCTGTGGTGGGAACAGCCGCCTTCCGGTAAACTGGGAACAAATGAATAAACGAGTTCGGCAGGTAATCGAGCTGGCATCGCGCGTATCTTCGGTCGATGCGACAGATCGAGGCCTTCTCGAGCGCTACCGTCAGCGATACGGCGAGTTGGCTCCTGAACAGCGTCTCGAGCTCTTCCACTGGCTCTCGGACGAGTTCGAGGTCAACCTCAAACAGATCGAGAGACCGTTGGCGAAGGTTCGTTCCGCCTCCGAGTACGATCGCATCGCGTGGAACGAGAACGTCCGCGAGCTGAGAAAGGCGGTCGCTTCACCGCGCCAGCGCCTGCTCGAGGGTCTTATCAACACCACCGGTGGGATGGAGTTCGTGCTCGCGCTCAGAGCCGAGGTTCTCGATGCACAAAAAAATGGCGAGACCGGTCTCGAGGCGCTCGAAGAGGACATCGCCCACCTCCTCAACCGCTGGTGCCAGCACGGCCTCTTGTTTCTCGAGGAAATTGACTTCGCTTCATCATTCGAGACGATTAAATTCCTCAAGGACCGGGAGATGGTCCACCCGATGGTCGGCCTGGAGGAGATGGGCCAACGGCTGGGTGAAGATCGCATGTGTTTCGCGCTCTATCACGTTGTGATGCCGGAGGAACCGGTAGTCTTCATTGAGGTGGCCCTGAGCCGGGGTTTTCTGCGGTCAATCCACGACGTAATCGTCGATCACGGTCGAGCGCGGCAACCGGTCAAATCGCCCGACACCGCGATCTTCTACTCGATCAACAACACCCAGAACGGCCTTGCCGGTCTCGGCCTCGGCAAGGTGTTGATTGCGCGCGTTACCGAGGCGTTGCGAGAGCGCCACCCCTCACTCAAGACCTACTCCACTTTGAGCCCGATCCCGGGCTTCTGGCCGCGCTACCTGCGGCCGATCCTCGAGGGAAACGACAAACGTTTCAAGATCAACCGCGCGGACGTGCTGAAGAAAATCCCAGTCAAGGCACAGCAGGCAATCCTTGATCGATATCGCGACCTCGGGGGAGAAAGAGACGATCTCGCCGCGGCACTGCTCGCGGTGCTCGCGCGTCCCGCCTGGATCGAGGATTCGGTCTTCCCACAATTCCTTCAAAAACCTCTGATCGATCTCGCCTTCACCTACATCGCGGAAGAGAAGGACGCCCGCGGCAGACCGCTCAACCCGGTCGCCGGATTCCACCTCGGCAACGGCGCCCGGGTCGCCCGCAGCAACGTCAACTTCGCCGCCAACACCTCGCCTCGGGGTCTCGAGGAGTCATGCGGACTCATGGTCAACTATGTCTATTCACAAAAGGCTCTGGGACCGATAGGTCGAGCCGTTCGTTCGCTCCTGCCGTGGGGTCGCCGCGCGCCTCATACACTTTAGACTTGACAAATCAAGGTCTGTCATCGATATTGAAACCGAGTGGTTAGACCGATCAGTTTAACCGATAAGTAAAACTATTCAGTCTTGAATTCGTAGGAAACCATATGGCACGACCACGTTTTGCAAACCTCGACCTGGACACCAGGCACCGGATCCTCGAGACGGCGGCTGAGGAGTTTGCCGCTCGGGGCTTTGAGGGAGTTTCGCTCAACCAGCTGATTGACCGCCTCGGGATGAGTAAAGGGTCTTTCTATTACTACTTCGACGACAAGGCGGATCTCTTCACCACGGTTGCTGACCTTGCCTGGGCCATCGTGTTGCCGGTCGAGCAACTCGATCTCGAGTCCTTCAGTGCCGAAAACTACTGGTCGTCGCTCGAAGCATTGATGCAGGAGGCCCGGTCACGGATTCGAGCGAATCCGTGGTTGGTGGGTTTCACACGGCTTATGTACGATCCGCCGGAAGTTGCCGGCGTTCGTGAATCGTTGGCCGAGAAGTTCGAAGAGGCCAGACAATGGCAGGCCGAGTTGATCCGTCTCGGACAGGCGCTGGCCACCGTTCGCGACGATCTCCCGGTCGAACTCCTTCAGGCGCTGTTGGTGGGAGCCGACGAGGCCGGCGATCGATGGTTCGTCAACAACTGGGATGGTCTCGAAGAGAAGGAAATCGAACGCCTTTTCCAGGAGGTCTTCGCTATATTCAGGCGAATGCTCGAACCCGCGCCAGCGTGAGAACAGTGAATCACAGGAGTAAATACACCATGATTCGAAGAACAGCACTCATCCTGACCGTTGCATGCATCGCATTCGCGGCCGTGCCGGCCGCGGCTCAGGAAGCGGCCGATATTGTCCGCGCCACGATAGATAATTGGCGCGGCAAGTCGTCCTACGGCGAGATGACGATGACCATCCACCGTCCCTCGTGGGAGCGAACCATGTCCATGCGGGCGTGGACCGAGGGATCCAAGAAATCGTTGGTTCGGATCACCGCGCCAAAGAAGGACGCCGGCAACGGCACCCTGATGGTCGACAACAATATGTGGTCCTACGCGCCCAAAGTGAATCGCGTGATCAAGGTGCCGTCCTCGATGATGAGTCAGAGCTGGATGGGCTCGGATTTTTCCAACAAGGATGTGTCGCGAGCCGACGACATTGTCGACCAGTACGACCACACCCTCCTCGGCAAGGAAAAGCACGAGGGCCACACGGTCTTCGTCATCCAATCCATCCCACACGAGGAGGCGGCGGTGGTGTGGGGCAAGGAGATCCTTCGCGTGCGCGACGACGATGTCCTGGTGTCGCAGGAGTACTACGACCAGGAGGGCGTCCTGGTAAAAACCCTCCGCTCGCTGGAGATCGGCGAAATGGGTGGCCGCACCATCGCCCTTCGACAGCGCATGGCGAAGGAGGACGCCGACGATGAGTGGACCGAGTTCCGCATCGACAGCGTCGAGTTCGACGTCGATATTTCCGAAAATGTGTTCACGAGATCGAATCTGCAAAACCCCCGTGAGTAAAAGATGAAAAACATCACCTTCAGACTCGCCTGGAGAAATCTCTGGAGACGCAAACGCCGGACCTGGTTGACGGTCGGCGCGATGGTCTTCTCCAACATCCTCCTGGTCTTCATGATCTCGCTCCAGATCGGAATGTACGGGATGATGATCAACAACACCTTGCGCGCCCAGACCGGTCACCTCCAGGTGCAGGCGCCCGGCTACAACGATGACCACAAGATGCGCCAGGTGGTGCCGGACGTCCAGGGGCTCGCGAACACGCTCCGGGAGGGCCTGGCCACGGACGAGGTAGCAGCGCGCGCATCAGCCTTCGCCCTCGTCTCGAGCGCCGACCGGAGCTACGGTTTGCAAATCACCGGTGTTGAACCGGAGTTCGAGGCGCGGGTCTCGAGCCTGCCCGGTCTGATCAAGGACGGCCGTTTCTTCTCGAACGCTGCGGCGGAGGAAATCATCATAGGGCGTGTGCTGGCCCGCAACCTCCAGGTCGAGGTCGGCGACGAGCTGACCTTCATCGGCAGCGGCCGTGATGGTTCCTTCGCCGCTGCGGTGGTGACCGTGGTTGGGATTTTCGAAAGCGGCATGCCCGATCTGGATCGCAGCTTTGCCGAGGTCCCGCTCGGGTTTTTCCAGGACGTGTTCGCTATGGATGGCGCCGGACATGCCGTCGCTGTCATGGCGCCCGGCCTCATCCAGGTCGGCCAGATCCGTACGCAGACCGAGGCCCTTTTACCTGAGGGTTCGGACCTCGTCGTCCACGATTGGGATGCGCTGCTCCCGGGGCTCAAACAGGCCATCCAGGCCGATTTCACCAGCGCCTGGTTCATGTACGGCATCCTCATCGTGCTGGTCGCCTTCTCTGTGCTCAACACACAGCTGATGTCGGTCCTCGAGCGCACCAAGGAGTTTGGGATCGTCATGTCGCTCGGGGTCACCCCGGGCCGGCTCGGGCGCCTTGTCCTGCTCGAGACCGCGCTCATGGGGACTGTCGGTCTGGTCCTCGGGGTGCTTCTCGGCGGCGCGCTCGTGATGTGGCTCGGCTATCACGGCTTCAGCTATCCGGGGATGGAGGAAATGGCTGGCAAGTTCAACCTCCCGAGCCGGATCTACCCACAGGTTTCCTTCATCGGTCTGCTGTTCGGGCCGATGATCATCCTCATTTCGAGTGTCATCGCTTCGTTCTACCCCGCGATCAGGCTCCGTTGGTTGGAGCCGGTAGCGGCCATGAGGGCTGCGTGATGGGCAGTTTAAGAATTATCTTCCGTCTCGCCTGGCGCAATCTGTGGCGCAACCATCGCCGTACCCTGATCATGCTGGCCGCAATCGTCATCGGTGTGTGGGCGATGATCTTCATGACCGCGCTGATGCGCGGCATGGTCGACGACATGGTCAGGGACGGCGTCAGCGTCCTCCCCGGCCACGTTCAGATCCACCACCCGGACTTTCGGGACGACCCAACGATCTCGAACTTGATCGAGCCGCCGGACGGCGAATTGCTCGAGGTCCTGAACCGTCCGGAGGTCGTGGCCTGGGCAACGAGGGTGAGGGTACCGGCTGTCATATCGTCGGAGCGCGATACCCGCGGCGTCACCCTGGTCGGGATCGAGCCCGACCGCGAGCGTGGGATCAGCTTTGTCGCCGACGATCTGGCCGAGGGCCGTTTTCTGGAATCGCGGGACGACCGCGGTCTGATTGTTGGCCGCAAGCTGGTTGAAAAGCTCGAGACCGGTCTTGGCAAGCGAGTTGTGATCATGAGTCAAGACCCGGAAAATGAGATCGCAGACCGCGGTTTCCGCATTGTCGGTATCTTCGACTCCAAGCTCGCGCAGTACGAAGAGGGCTACGTCTTTGGTGGCGAAGGCGCCATCCAGGACCTGCTCGGAGTCGGTGACGCCATCTCCGAGGTGGCGATCCTGGGAACAGACTACCGCGACGTCGAAGGGCTCCATCAGATGGTGGCGGATGCCGCGGGGCCCGACGTCGAGGTCCTGCCGTGGAACGAGCTCGACACCTACCTCGGCTCGATGCTGGCGGTGATGGACGGGTTCGTCGTCGTGTGGATCGTGGTCGTTTTCCTGGCCCTCTCCTTCGGTCTCATCAACACCCTCGTCATGGCCGTCTTCGAACGGGTGCGCGAGATCGGACTGATGCTCGCCCTCGGCATGACGCCGCGCAACATTCTGTCTCAGATCCTCGTGGAGTCCATTCTGTTGCTGGTCATCGGCCTCGCGATCGGAAACCTTGCTGCGTGGGCCGCCATCGAACCGCTCAAGGACGGCATCGATGTTTCAATCGTCGGCGAGGGCATGGAGTACTTCGGTGCCGCCAGCGTGCTCTATCCGGCGCTCTACCTCAAAGACGTCGTCCTCGCCAATGTCATCGTGATCGTGCTCGGGTTCTTCGCCAGCCTGTCTCCGGCCTGGCGCGCCTCCCGCTACGATCCGGTGCGAGCCATTACAAAGGTGTGATCATGAAATCAGTACACTGCATCGATCTGTGCAAGACCTATCGCCAGGGAGAGGTCGAGGTCACGGGTCTCGACCACGTCAACCTGGAAATCGAGGAGGGCGGTTTCGTCTGCCTCTCCGCCCCGTCGGGCGGTGGCAAGACGACCCTACTCAACGCCATAGGTGGGCTCGACACGCCCGACAGCGGAGAGATCTGGCTCGCTGGAAACCGCGTCGACAACCTCAGCAAAGGCGATTTGGCGAAGATGCGCCTCCACCAGATCGGCTTTGTTTTTCAGGCCTACAATCTGATCCCGGTCCTGACGGCGCGCGAAAACGTCGAGTTCGTGATGGAGGTGCAGGGCGTGCCCGCCGCGGATCGTCGAACGCGCGCGCTCGAGATTCTCGACGAGGTCGGTCTGGCCGGCCTCGAGGACCGGCGCCCCGCCCAGATGTCGGGCGGCCAGCAACAGCGGGTCGCGGTGGCCCGGGCGATCGCGTCGCGTCCGGCACTGGTCCTCGCTGACGAGCCGACCGCAAACCTCGATTCGCAGTCGGCCGATCAGCTGATGGAGCTCTTCGTCGAGCTCAACCGGAACCACGGGACAACCTTCGTCATTGCCACCCACGACCAGCGGGTCATGGGCTACGCGCGGCGGGTGATCCGCATGCTCGATGGACAGATTGTCGGTGATGAGCAGAAGGAAGCCGCGTAGAGGATCATCGTGAGAAGTTGGCGCCTGGCGATCTCGGGGGTGATCGGGTGCACGCTCGCGTTGGTGGGTGTGGTCGGAGCAGGTGACACCACCTTCGATCTCGGCGGTCGGGTGAGTCCCCAAATCGCGGTCACTACGTATCCCGATAACAGCGCCTTCCAGGATATTTTCGGTTCGACTTCGGTGGACTCCGCCTTCGACGCGCGGGTGGTATTCGGTGCCCAACACGAACGGTGGAGCTTCGACGTTGATTACCAGCTCGTCGGCCTCTACGCGGACCGCCTCGAGTTCAGCCGCGAGCTGCCACCGGAGCTCCGGATCCTCTTCCCCCACCTACCCACCGATCGGACCCGACTCTTCGACCTCACCCATGTCTTCACCGACTCGGGAAAGACAGCGGTCTACCAACGCCTCGATCGGCTCGCCGTCAGGTATTCCTCCGACCAATTCGTGATGAAGTTCGGGCGACAGGCCATTACCTGGGGCAACGGGATGATCTACAACGTCATGGACATCTTCAACCCGTTCGACCCGGCGGCGGTCGACAAGGAGTTCAAGACCGGCGACGACATGCTCTACGGTCAGTACCTCCAGTCGAACGGTAACGATGTTCAGGGCGTGATGGTCTTCCGGCGCGATCCGTTCACTGAGGACGTCGAAGCGGATCAGAGCTCACTTGCACTGAAATACCACCACATGGCGTCGATCAGCGAGTACGACGCCCTCGTCGCGCAGCACTTTGGCGACACCCTGGTCGGTGCAGGAGCGAACTACAGCATCGGCGGCGCGGTGTGGCGCGGCGATCTGATGGTCGCCTTCACCGACAACGACACGGTCCCGTCATTCGTCACGAGCCTTTCCCAGTCCTGGACCTGGGGTGGGAAGAACGTCAGCGGTGTCGCCGAGTACTTCTACAACGGTTTCGGCCAATCAGACAGCTGCTACTCCTTCGATTGCCTCGCCGAAAACCCGGATCTCCTCGAACGCGTGGCCCGTGGTGAGCTCTTCACCCTCGGCCGGCACTACGTCGCACTGAGCGCGATGATCGAGGTCAGCCCGCTGTTCCTGTTGACTCCAAACGTCTTTGTCAACGTGGCCGACCCGAGTGCCCTGGTGCAGGTGGTCTTCCAGAACGACCTGCGTGAGAACCTCTTGTTGTGGAGCGCGATCAATATGCCGTTTGGCGCTGACGGCACCGAATTCGGGGGCCCCGACACCGGCATCCCGGATCTCTACTTTTCGTCCGGCCCCAGCGCCTCGGTCCAGCTCGTTTGGTAGTGGTGACCGCAGACTCCACGC
>Ga0316194_10000594_pt1 | contig 23745 bp, 17 predicted proteins | sample CroRivsedime1_MG_FD_204936 | JGI IMG/M metagenome (GOLD analysis project Ga0316194, IMG submission 204936) | Coastal sediment microbial communities from Maine, United States - Cross River sediment 1 | ecosystem: Environmental > Aquatic > Marine > Coastal > Sediment | place: USA: Maine...
GCGAAGGCGCCAGGGATTAAAACACCCTCGGGGTTGGGGCAGCGCGCGCGCACCCGCAGCGACCGGGTGGCGGCGTCGATGCTCGGCTCGACAGCGTAGATCGTTCCCGGAAAGGTCCGGTCAAAACCCTCGACTTCGAAGGAGATCTTGTCTCCCGCCTTCATCAGCGCCGAATACTTCTCCGGTACGGTGAAGTCGAGCTTGACCGGGTCGAGATCGTTCAACGAGGCGATCCGGGTCTGCGACGAGAGATAGCTTCCCGGGCTCACCCATCTGAGGCCAATGACGCCGCTGAACGGAGCCCGGATCTCGGTCTTCAAGAGCTGCGCCTCGATGAGCTGGAGCTCGGCGCGCAGGACGTTGAGCTCACCGAGAGCGACGTCGTAGGTTTCGCTCGAGATGACGCCGTCATCGAGCAGCTGCTTTTGCCGGATTTCAGCGCGCTCGGCAAGCTGGACACGGTAGAGTGCCCGCTGCTGTTCGGCGACGAGCTCGGAGTCATCGATCTTCAAGAGCAGCTCGCCCGCAGCGACCCGGCTCCCTTCCTCAAAATAGATGTCGGAGATCTTGCCGGAGATCTCGCTGACGACGTCGACCTCCTCGTTGGCGCGCACGGTGCCGGTGGTGGTCAGCCGCTCGACGAGCCGGTTCGGGATAACTCGATGGGCCCTGACCCGCAGGATTTTCTCTGTCGGTGCAGCGGCGTCGGGGGCCGCGGCCCGGCGGAGCTGGATCAGCTTCGGCGCCGCCAGAACAACAAGGATTGCGAGGGCCGCCAATATGCCGACACCTCGACGTGGAATTGCTCTCATTGGTTTCTCCGGTTTTCGTTGCCTATTGGCCCGATCCCGATCGTGGGTTCGGCCTCAACCGGAGGATCTTACAGTATGAGGGGCTATTTGGGGCCCGTTGCGCCAACCCGGCGGCCCTTCCTGAATTGTCGAGTTGACGCCTACTCGTTGACGGCGTCTTTCTGCCTCGCCTGGACGAGCCGCCGCCACGTGTCGTCGGGGATCTTGTCCACCGGCCACGATGCGTGACTCTGGACAATGGTCCACTGGTGTCCTCGCTTTTCGAGGACACCCGTGTTGCGCACGTCTGCGACGCAGAACTCCTCCCCTTTCCAGATTCCGCAGTCGTCGAGGTGGCAGGAGTACCAGGCCATCGTTCCGTCCTTCGAGAATCTGATCCTCACATCGCGAAACTCGAAATGAGTGGCCTTGAAGTCGTCCTTCATCCAGACAGTCTCCGCCGTATTTCTGAGATCGTCGATGCCGTCGGCGCCGCCGCTGGAGCCAACCCACCAGATGAGAAGATCTTCGTCGTTGGCGAAGACCTGGAGCAGGCGGTCCAGGTCCTTTTCGATCGCCCAGCCGATCGAGTCTTCGATCACCGATTTGACGATCTCGTACTCCGGGTGGTCCGACGGTTCCGGGAGACCGGCATGGAGCGGCGGCGCGACCAGGCAAAGCAACATCACGGTGCACAGCATCTTCATCTCGAAACCCTCCGATGAGGTATGGCGATCTCGTCACTGGGATCGCCTGCATATTCATACGAATAGGAGGTAGAACAGTTGTAGTCCCACCTGGAAAGATCGTACGAAACCACTCCCCCCACCCATCGTATGAACAGTGTGATCCACAATATTTCGCAGCATTGGGCCGGTTCTTGATACCGCCGGACAGGCCGTGCCAACAGCATTGAAGGAGAGTCAGATGAAAACCAAGATTCTTATGACCGGAGTCGCGACTTTGCTGCTTGCCGTCTCTTGGGCGGGAGCCGAGGAGATCGCGGGGCTGCCCCTGCATTCCGAGAAGCTTGGAGACGGGGCGATCCGCGTCTGGCTCGGTGACCACGCTTCGACAACGACGGTCGTAGCCTTCGCCACCGAGAAGGGCATCGTCGTCGTCGACACCTTTGGCGTCCCGAAGGTCGATGCCAAGCTGCGCGAGGTCATCGCCCGTGAGCTCGGGCGCAGCGACTTTGTATTCCTCATCAACACCCACGAGCACCGGGACCACACCGGAGGCAACTCAGCCTATGCCGATTGCACGATTGTCGGCCACGAACTGATCGCGGACGGTCTGGTGAAAACCGCCGGGTTCCGCGATTTTCAGCTCCAGTGGTACCCCGGACACATCGCCGAGCTGGAAAAGGAACTTCAGGGCCTTGACGCCGGCGATCCAAAGACCGCGGCCGTCGAGGAAAACCTCATATACAACCGACTCTTCTTCGAGGCCGTCGAGGCGAACCAGAAGCTGATACCGCCGACCCTGACGTTCTCCGACCGTATGACGCTGGACCTCGGCGACACGACTTTCGAGCTTTCCTACATCGGCGGCATGCACACCGCGAGCGACGCCGCCGTCTTCGTGCCGAAACACGGATTGCTGTTGACCGGCGACCTCATGGCGGACGTCTGGCTCACCGACGCCCCCGGCTGCCTCGGCAACTTCATGGTGCGCGACGGCATGCCTCACGATTTCCCGCGCTTTCTCGCCAACTGGGACCGCCTGCTGGCCGACAGGGACCGCATCACGACCCTGATGCCGGCGCACTGGAACGGCGAGCTCTCCATCGAAGGCGCCGAGGCGCGGGTCGAGTACGTGCGCACGCTCTGGTACGGAATCCACCAGGCCTCCGAGGAGAACAAGAGCGTCGTTGATGTCCTCACCGAATACGACCTCGCCACCCGCTTTCCCGAGCTTGCCGACAGTCCCGGCTTCTCCGCCCAACAGCACTTCTCGTCTGTCGCGGAGCTGTGGCGGGAGGTCACCGGTCAGGCGTCGGCCGCGCGCGCTCTGTACAGGCTTCTCGAGCAAGGAGCCGACGAGTCCGCCATTCGTGAAGTTCTCGCCGAGCGTGATGCCGAGTCGCCTGGTTACTTTTTCCTCGAGACAGAGCTGAATGCCTACGGCTACATCTTGCTGCAGCGTGAAATGGTTGACGAAGCCGTCGTGATGTTCGAGTTCAACGTCGAGCTGTTTCCCGAGTCTTGGAACGTTTACGACAGCCTGGGCGAAGCGCTACTTCGAGCCGGCAGCACCGACGAGGCGGTGGCAATGTACGAGAAGTCGCTTGCCCTCAACCCCGAGAACACCAGCGGCAAGGAGGTCCTGGCACGGATTCAGGGAGCGGAAGCGACATGACCGCAGCGGGAGCCTCACGATCGACCTCCGGGGAGACCGGCCGTCGCGGGCTCGAGATTCGCTGAATTCCCCTGCGAGTTGTCTCGTGAATCCGCCAGACGAGGTCTTTTGGCTAGAATGCTTGGGTAAGGTGCTCATGGGGGTTCGAGGTGAGTGATGTGCGCTGATATCGAAGACCCGGCAGCGGCAGCCGAAGACGTCGGCATGAGCAGTGAGGCTCGAAATGCGCACTCGTTTGAGGAAATGTTCCCTCTCGTCTACAGGGAGCTTCGGGAAATCGCCCGGCGACTCTTTGTCAGGGAGTCTGTAGGCCACACGCTGCAGCCGACTGCGCTTGTCCATGAAGCTTACCTCAAGCTGGTCGACCAGAAACGCGCCGATGTCAAGAGCCGTACACATGTGATCGCGGTAGGTGCGCAAGCCATGCGTCGCCTGCTCGTTGACCACGCCCGCAAACGAGGCGCAGCGAAGCGAGGATCCAAACAGAAGAACCTCGACCTCATGGACGTGCTCGATTCGGCTGCCGACCACGAACTCGATCTTGATCAGATTCTGAACGTCAACAGCGCCCTCGAGAAACTGACCGAGTTCGATCAGCGGCAGGCACTTATCGTGACCCTGCGATTCTTCGGTGGGCTCACTGTTGAAGAGATTGCAGACGTGACGGGAGTGTCTATGGGAACCGTGGCGCGCGACTGGCGCCACGCTCGTGCGTGGTTGCAGGTCGAAATTTCGCGGGAATAGATATGAGCGAACAAGACGAATTCGAGCGGGAACGGAAACTCTTTCATCGTGCCTGCTTGATGGGTCACGAAGAACAGGCCCGTTTTCTCGACGAGACCTGCGGCAGCAACGCTCAACTTCGCGCGCGCCTGGAGGCGTTACTGGCGGCCGAGGCGAACCCGATACTCGACCCACCAACAACGAATGGTCGCTCCTCAGAGAAAAAATCGAAACAGACCATTGAAGGATATCGCCTGGTCCGAATGATTGGCGATGGCGGGATGGGCGAGGTCTGGGAAGCGGAACAGGAGGAGCCGATTCAGCGCCGCGTCGCCCTCAAACTCATCCGGTTGGGAATGGACACCGAGAGCGTCGTGCGCCGCTTCGAATCCGAGCGCCAGTCGCTGGCATTGATGGAGCACCCTGCCATCGCCAAAGTCTACGACGCCGGTTCCACAGATCAGGGGCGACCCTTCTTTGCGATGGAGCTGGTCGAAGGCATTCCCATCACCGACTATTGCGACGAGCATCGGCTCAGCGTAAACGATCGCCTCGAACTCTTCGCCGACGTCTGCAGAGGGGTCCAGCACGCCCACCAGAAGGGGGTCATTCACCGCGATCTCAAGCCCGCCAACATCCTGGTGACGGAGAGTGAAGGCCGTCCGCTGCCCAAAATCATCGACTTCGGAATCGCCAAGGCGACAGAGCGAAGGCTCAACGAGGAATCAGTCTTCACCGAGCTCGGCCAGTGGATCGGCACGCCTGAGTACATGAGCCCTGAGCAGGCCGCAGTTTCAAACCGTGACATCGATACTCGCACCGACGTGTATTCGCTCGGCGTCGTTCTCTACGAGCTCCTGGTCGGTTTCCAACCGCTGGGTGGAGGTCAGCTCCGATCCGCGAGCTTCGACGAGATGCGACGAAAGATCCGCGAGGAGGAACCGCTTCGCCCCAGCACTCGAGCTCGGTCCAGCGACTCGACCGAAGCGACGATTGCCGGCGATCGACAAATGTCTTCGATCGGTTTGGTGCGGGCCCTCGAGGGTGATCTCGACTGGATCACGATGAGAGCCCTCGAGAAGGACCGGGACCGCCGCTACGGTTCTCCCCTGGAATTGCTGGCCGACATCGATCGGCACCTCCGGGATGAACCTGTCATGGCGGGCCCCCCGAGTGGCTTCTATCGTGCCCGGAAATTCGTTCGCCGACACCGCGTTGGCGTCCTTGCGGTGAGCTTCTGCCTCGCTGCGCTAATCGTCGGTCTGGGTCTGGCGACAATCGGCTTCCTGCGCGCAAAGAGCTCCGAACGGGAGGCCATTGCGCAGGCCGAATCGGCACGAAGGGTGTCGGGTGTTCTCGAAGAAATTTTCGACGTGATGAATCCTGGCTCGCAGGCCGGCCAGGTGCTGGCGGCTCGAGACGTACTGCAATATGGCGCCAAAAGAATCGACGACTCCCTCCACGATCAACCTGTGGTCCGGGCTCGCCTCATGGCGACAATCGGCAGGGTCGGCGTCAACCTCGGCTATTTCGAGATGGCCGATCCCCTCCTGATGGAAGCTCTGGCCGTGCAACGCGAATCTCTCGGTAACGACCACCCGGCTGTCGGCAGCACTCTGTTCACAATCGGCTGGCTGGCCTTCTGGCAGGGGGATCTGGCCCGTTCCCTCTCTTCGTTCGAGGAGGCCGCGAACATTCTCGAAAATACGGCGAGCCCGACAGATCAGCTGCCGCTGACGGCTCGCACCGCGGCAGGCTTCCTCATGAGTTTGGTCGGAGACGTCGAAGGGTCGAGAGAAGCTCTCGATAAGGCGCTCGAAGCCAGTGAGGCCACCTTCGGCCCTGACTCCGCGGCGGTGTCAGACGTCCTTCTGTTTTCCGGGAATTTGCACTTCGATGACCGGCGGTTCGAAGAGGCCGGCCGTGAGTGGGCACGGGCGGTCGCGATCCGGCGAGCCGTTTTTGGTGCCGAACACCAACAGTACGCGTTCGCCATTTCCGACTTGGCGCGGTATTTCCGTGTCACAGGACGATTGGAAGAGGCCAAGCGCATGGCGGATTCCGCGATCGAGATCTTCGAGAGGACCTACGGGCCCGATCACCCAGCACTGGCAAGCACCCTGGGATCTCAAGGCACGACGTTGCGAAGCATGGAGGACTACGAGGGAGCCATCCAGCACTACGAGCGAGCCGCGTCAATTCTGAGGAACCTTTTCGGACCGGACCACACCAGGCTGTCGTGGATCACGCGCGGTCTGGCGGGCGTCTATTTGCGCAAAGAGGAATTCACTGAGGCTGCCACGATCGCAAGGGAATCCCTTCGGATCTCCGAAGCAGCGTACGGCAAAGGGCACATCGACTGCGCTCGAAGCCATTCGTTGATCGGGTATGTGGAGTACAAGCTGGAGCGATACCCTGAATCACGCAAATCGTATGAGACCAGCCTCGCGATTCGCGAGAATGTTCTCGAGGCGGACGACCCGGGTTTCATTACTGTCTGTTACAACCTCGCGTGCATCTTGGCCCTCGAAGGGCGCAATGATCGTGCGCTCGAGTATCTGCAGAGATCTCTGGACTCCGGATTCTCGAATCCGATCATCTTTGATGACCCCGATCTGGAGTCCTTGCGCGGCAATCCTGAATTCGAGGAGATGGCACGCGAGGTTCGCCGTCGCCAGCCGGAATAGCCGTCTCCCTCCTGTCAACAACTCAAGCTGCCTCCCGATGGGTCCGATAACGTCACCAACACAACAAAACAGTTTGTAGCTTGGCGGCCGCTTTTTCGCGGTTGCTAGTGAAGGGTGTGTATTCGCGCGGTGGAATTGAACGCCCGTTTCGAGGGAGGTCCCGGATGAAGCTCTGGTCAATTTGTCTCGTTGTCTTCGTCCTGCTGGTGGCGGCAACTCCGTCGCCTGCCATCACACCGAGCGACGATCTACTCATCGCGGGTGCGGCTCGAACTCGACTCTGGGTCGACGATCTGTACATCAGCAATCCCGGCGAGAGCCCGGTGACGGTGAACGTGATGTGGCTCGTTCGAAATCAGGCCAACCTCGACCCCGAGACCCGAACGTTTGAGATCGGACCCAAGGCAACTCACATAATGGGCGACGTCATCCTCACCTCCTTCGGCATGAATCGTGGGAACGGAGCGTTCAGAATCACTTCCGAAGGTGGAGAGGTCATCGCAAACCTCATCGCCGTTGCGGTGATCGAAGACGAGAACGGCTCCCGCACCTTTGGATCGGGATTCGAGGCCATCCCGGCATCGGCCGCAACTTCCGCCGGCGAGACTGCCACCTTGATGGGGATCGTTGCCACCTCGCGTTTCCGGACCAATCTCTTCGCTACCGCGGGCGCGAGCGGCGTCACCATGGAGCTCGATCTCCTCGATCCCTGGGGCCCGGTCATCGACACCGTCACCGTCACCCTCGAACCCTACGAGCCCTGGCTGTCCGAGGTCACCAACCTTTGGGACATCAACGATCTACTCAATGCCACAGTAGCGGTGCGGGTGACATCGGGTTCGGTGGTGATTCTCGGATCGAAGATCGACAACCACGAGATGAGTCAGGATCCCACGACCCTCGAGGCGTCATTCGGCGCAGGAGCCGGTTCTCTCGAAGGCACCTATCAATTCGCCCTTTACGACAGCCTGGCATTCGCTTCGGGCGGAAACCTGGTGATCGAGGACGGAATGGTCGCCGCTATCAACGGGACCTACGTCAACTTCGACAAAGCCGATGACCAGGGTGAGGCCGAATGTCCGTTGATCTTCCAGTGGGGATTCGATCTGACTCCGGCCACGGTCGAATCCTTTGGCGACGGTGTCGAGTTCTCCGACACCTATCCCGACGGAGGTCAGATCACCTGGACAGTCACTTTTACGGTTGACGCAAATCTCGGATTCACCGGTCTGCTGGATGCCATTGGTGAATACTTCACCGGCGTCGACACTGGGTGCAACGGCACCTTTCCTTCCCTCCTCCTCGAGGGCGGCAAGGATCAATAGCGGATGGATGTTCGGATGAAGCCGACACAATCATTCGAAGACCGGCCACGGGGCCTTTCCCTGACGATTGGTGCATGCGTTTTCATCATCCTCCTGGCATACCTTTTTTCCTGCGTTCCCGGGTTGGAGGGGGCAAACCCAAGAAGACCGGCATCGAGAAAAATCCCGTTCCAACTCCCGATCTCGACCCCCGAGGAACAGGGGATGGATGCGGACATGCTCGCCGCCGCGTATGAGCGAGCTGCCGGGATCCCCCGCATGTACAGCATGCTCGTGATCCGCCACGGTCGTCTCGTCGCCGAAGAGTATTTCGACACCCAAACACGCACGACCCCGATGCCGGTTGCTTCGGTCTGCAAGAGCATCCTCGACGCCCTGGTAGGCATCGCTCTCGACGAGGGTTACCTGGTCAGCCTCGATCAGCGGATGATCGACTTCTTCCCGGAATACGATGTCCCCGGTCTCGATCGAAGAAAGCGTGACATCACGATCCGGCACCTGCTGCAGATGCGGGCCGGATACCCCGCCGACAGCACGATAGAGTTCTTCAACCTCCTCACCAACAGCCGCGACTGGTTCCAGCTGATCATCGTCGACTGGCCACTCGAAGGGTCTCCCGGAGCGGGCTGGGCGTACTCGAATGCAGGAACGCACCTGTTGTCGGGAATCCTCACGCGAGCGACCGGGATGTCCCTTCTCGACCTCGCCAACCGGCACCTCTTCGGTCCGATGGGCCACCCGGTGCAGTATTGGCCTCGCGATCCTCTGGGTTACTGTGTCGGACCGGGCGACGTGCACCTGACGCCACTGCAACTGGCACTCTTCGGACAGATGATTTTAAAAAACGGCTATTGGCGTGGTATGAAAATCCTCGATCCGGACTGGGTCGCCGAGTCGCTCGACGACTACTCCGAGACCACATGGGAAAACTTCTGGCCATATCGGAACATCCGCTACGGAAACCTGTGGTGGTATGCGGAGGTCAATGGCCATGAGGTCCACTTCGCCTGGGGTCATGGCGGTCAGTTCGTAACCGTCGTCCCATCCCTGGATCTGGTGGCGGTCACTACCGCCGACAATTTCCTCGGTGATTTCACCACCAACTCCTGGAACACCGAGGGTGCGATCTTCCGCTTGATTGCCAGGGATGTCATTCCAGCCGCGAACTGAAGGGGTGGGAAATGCGGTTCCCGGAAACCAAAATGAAGAGTGGCGCAACGACAGGAGTCGGTGGCATCAGGGTTTCGACGATCATGATAGTGGTCGCGTGTTTGATCGCTGCCGGCGGCTGCGGGCCGATCGATTCTACGGCGGGTTCTTCGCTCCTCCCCGTGCCGGTACGTGCGGGTTCCGGTTGTTCGGCCCTTTCAGTGACAGTTGATGGGCGAGGGATATTCGGCGCGAATCTCGATTATCGCCTCCACACACGGGGACAGCTCTACATCAACAAACGAGGTGTGCACAAGACTGGGACGATCCCCAACATGGGAGGCGCCTATGCCGAGTGGGTTTCGAGATATGCGAGCCTCACGTTCAATTTCGTCGGCTATCAGTACCCGTGGGGTGGGATGAATGAGAAGGGGCTGGTCATGAGCACCATGGCCCTGCCGCAGACAGTCTATCCACCACCTGACGATCGGCCCGTCGTCGATTCGGGTTTCTGGATGCAGTACATCCTCGACACCTGCGAAACCGTGGACGACGTCATCGCCGCAGACGACCTGGTCCGCAATATCACCGTTGATCACTACCTGGTCACCGATCGGAGCGGTGCCTCAGCGGTCATCGAGTACATCGATGGTGAGCTTGTAGTACACACCGGCGGGAACCTTCCAGTAAGCGTATTGACCAATTGGTTTTATGACGACTCACTCCTCTGGTGGCGCGCCTATCGGGACTCCGGTAACTATTCCTCGATGGACGGATCGTTGCAGCGATTCTGCATCGCGGCGGATCGCTTGTCGAGCTTCGAAGCGACGACCGCCGAGGAAGGGATTGCGTACGCATTCGACACGCTCGATGCCATCGCCGGGGAACGCTTCACCAACCACGCATCACAGTGGAGCATGGTCTTCGATACGCGGGCCCTGCGCGTTTACTTCAAGACCCTCGCACACCGAGATCTCAGATATGTCGATCTGGGTGAGTTCTCCCGCTGGTGCGAGGACCCGGTTCAGATGCTTGACATCGACGCGCCACTCGCTGGGGACGCGAGCCCCTGGTTCACTGGCTATTCGCATTCCGAGGCGCGTGACCACTTGCATTGGTTCGTCGATTTCTGGGAAACAGACGCCACGTCTGCCTGGGCGGACCAGATGCTCCATCATTTCGAGGGCTTCTCCTGCGAACCACGGCCACGCCATCGACGCCAGTCCGGCCGCCGCGTAGCACCAGCAGGAGTCCTTCAAAGCCAAATTGATCGGTACCGCAACGACGGGAGTTCGTTCAATGAGTAAGAAAATCAACGGCTCCGGTTTCTTACTGCTCATTGTCGTCGGGCTATTCGTCCTCCTGAATATCGATTTCAATCCAACGGCAATCCATCACGACACCCCTCAAGCTGCGGAGCGCCCCAACGACTGGTTTGGCAGGCAGCGGGCCTACCCAAACGGCACGATTCCCATGGATCGCGTCACCGATGCCATCAACAACGCACGAGAGATGCGGCAGGCTGAGCTCGCAAAGTCTGACGGTCCGGCCCAACCCCGGTGGACCCAGGTCGGACCGACCAACGTGCCCGGCCGGGTCCTCGCCGTCGATGTTCACCCCTCCGACCCGGACACGATCTACATCGGATCGGCCATGGGAGGGGTCCACAAATCGATCGATCGCGGCCGCTCGTGGACACCAATCTTTGACGAGGTGGGGATTCTACCGATCGGTGCGATCGAGATCGACCCGACCGACCCCCAGACAATCTACGTGGGAACCGGCGAGGCAGGCCCGCTCCACTACTTCCTGCTCGGAAACGGGGTCTACAAATCGACCGATGCGGGCGCGACCTGGAACCACATTGGACTGGCTGAAAGTGGCACCGTCGGGCGCATCATTGTCGACCCGCAGAACCCAGACCGCGTCTTTGTCGCGGCTGCGGGCCGGCTCATGAAGGGGCCGGACGATTTTCGTGGTCTCTATCGCTCCAAGAATGGTGGCGCCACCTGGGAGCGGGTCCTCTACATCAACCCGGATACCGGCATCGCCGATCTCGCCTTCCACAGCGACTCGGGAGTGATGCTGGCCGGCGCCTGGGAGTATCGTTGGGGATATGACAGTGGGATCTGGCGGAGCGAAGATCGAGGTGAAACCTGGACCCATATCTCAGGCACAGGCGGCCTGCCCGCCCGCTCGACCCAGCACCGAAAGATCACCGTCACGATGGGCGCGACCCACACCACCGCCTACGCCGCCTACTGTGGTCGAAACCGTTTCGGCACCGGCAGATTCGAAGGATTGTGGCGAAGCGACGACCTCGGGGTGACCTGGCGGCAGATCGACAACGGCCAGCTCGAACAGGCCTACTCCCACTCCCATTGGCCGTACTCGTCCGGCAGCTATTTTGGTGGGGCCCAGGTCTCGCCATCCAACCCGGAGGTCATTTTTGTGCAAGGCGTCAGTCTGTGGCGCAGCACCAACGGTGGAGCGTCTTGGATCGACATTTACGGGGCCGTGGGCATGAACACGGGATTGCCCCATATCGATCATCACGATCTCCACTTCCTCGAAACCAATCACAACATCTTCTACCTCGGTTGTGACGGCGGCGTCTGGTACACCGAAGATCTGGGCGATTCCTGGGAGGCCCTTGACGATCTCGCCAATACCCAGTTCTACCGGATCGAAATCGATTACCTCAACCCGTGGCGGATCTACGGTGGTTCGCAGGACAACGGCACCATCGTCTCGTCGAGCGGTTCGCTTGACGACTGGCACATGGTCCAAAACGGTGACGGCGGTCCCGCAATCGTCGACTACACCAACTCGGACATCGTATACGTCACCTGGTTCGGGTTCCCGATCTACAAGAGCACCAACGGTGGCGCCAGCTTTCGCGAGGTCATGAATGGCATCGACACGTCGGACAGCACCAACCTCGAGGTCGTCCCATTTGAGATGGACGCCAACGATCCGCGCGTGCTCTACTACGGCACAAATCGCGTCTACAGGACGGGGAACGGCGCCGAATCCTGGCGGCCGATCAGCCCCACGCTTACCCAGGGCTGGTCGTTTCTGACTGCGATCGGTCTCTCGTCAATCGACAACCAGGTCATTTATGCGGGTGGAGCCTCTGGCGAGCTCTGGGTCACCACCGACGGTGGCGGATTCTGGAATTGGATCGACATCTCGCTCCCCAACCGTTGGGTCACCCGCATCGCCGTCGACCCTTATGACGCAGGCGTCGCCTATGCGACGCTTTCGGGTTACGAAATGACCGCTTTCACGACCCCTCATATCTATCGCACAACCGACTACGGTGAGACCTGGACGGATGTCAGCTCCAACCTGCCGGAGGCCCCGATCAACGACGTCATCATCGATCCGTTCCACGACGGCACTCTCTACGTCGGAACCGATGTCGGAGTCTTCCGGACCAACGATCTCGGCGCACGCTGGACGACCTTCGGCAGCGGCATGCCAATAAACGTCGTCACCGATCTCGACTACCACCCACCGACCAGAATGCTGGTGGCGGGGACGTATGGACGTTCCATTTTCAAGACCACCACCGAGCCCCAGACCCGACGCGCTCCACGACGGGTGAGACCCGTCGAATCATCCAAACGCGTGGTCGAGAAGGACACGGAAAGACCGCATTAGATCCCTCCTTTCGAGAGAGTATGACCAGCGGATCCCACCCGAGGGCGACAGATTCCGCGGATTGCGGTAGATTCTCTGTTGCAGCACGACACTATAAGAAGACAGAGCTGGTAAGTGGGAGGGCACGACTGTGTTCTTGGGTCATTTCGGAGTCGGGTTTGGAGCCAAGGCGGCCGCACCAAAGGCATCTCTCGGCACACTTTTCCTGGCCGCTCAGTTCATCGATCTCCTGTGGCCTTCGTTGCTCCTGGTTGGTCTCGAGAAGGTTGAAATCGTTCCAGGAATTACGCGAGTCACACCACTCAACTTCACGGAGTACCCGATTACCCACAGCCTGATTGCCGTGCTGGTGTGGGCCTCCCTTTTTGCCGCCGCCTACTATCTGTTGCGCAAATACCCGAAGGGCGCGTGGGTGTGCGGTGCCGCCGTCGTCAGCCATTGGGTGCTCGACCTGCTGACGCATCGACCGGACCTCCCTCTTGTTCCGGGAGGGGCCACGCGAGTCGGCTTCGGGTTGTGGAACTCGCTGCCGGCAACGCTGGTCGTCGAGCTCGGCATCTTCGCAATCGGTGTCTGGCTCTATATCCGGACGACCCGGGCGCTCGACCGCGTTGGGTCCGTGGCACTGTGGGCGCTGGTTGGGTTTTTGTTGATGGTCTACTTCAGCAACCTCTTCGGTCCTCCCCCACCGAGCGCGTTGGCCATCGCCTGGCTGGGACATGCCCAATGGCTCCTCGTGATCTGGGCTTTCTGGATCGACCGCCACCGGGCGGCAGACAAATCGATAGAGTACTGACCGTCCTGACGGGGCGTCCGAAAAAACCCGCGTGCAGAGCACGCGGGCTGGAGGGGGGTCGAGGGCGGCAGGCTGGGCCTGCTACCACTCTTCTTGTTAGTCGTTGTGCGGGTTGAAGGACTCGTCAACGCCAATCGCCCGGAGCTCTTCGTCGGACGCCGAGTTCAAACCAGTGGCGGCGGCGGCAGGGCACAGGTAGGTGGTACCGCTCTCCGAACGAATCCAAACATATCCGAGACCAGCCTTACGATTCTTGATTTCCTCAAACATCTTCTTTCCCCTTTCCTCTGGTTTATGCGCGTCCGATTTGCGCGCTGTTTCAAATTCCACGAGGGTCAACGGAGGAGAGGGATTGATAATTCCAGGTTTTTTCTATAAAAATCAAAAATAATTTCAACATTAAACGTATTAGTCAATATTTATCTAGCTATGCACTCGATAATCCATCTTCATCCAACCACCCGGCAGCCGGGACGGCTGCCCCACAATCCCCTTCGATAGATCAAGCTGCTTTTTGTGGCGGCAGGCGTCTCGCCTGCTGGGTGGGTGGGCGGGAAATATATCTGCCCGTCAGACGACGTAATCGTCCCCTTCCATCGCCTCGAGTTCTTTCGCGATGGCTCGCCTGACTTCTTCCGGCATTTCCTTCTCCCGCTCCAGCATGGGTTTCAGTCCTTTGCCAAGGCTGTCGTCGATGAAGAGGGGCCGGACGAAGTCGGAGGTCCAGGTTCGTTCTTCGTAGGGCCGGCTCTCAAGCCTCTCGAAGAAGCTCTTGATCCCTTTCTCCTCATCCCCTTCGATCTCCCGGAAGTAGGAACCGTAGATGTGGAGGGAATCGCTGATATCGACATAGCGGCCGAGCCGGACCGGCCGGGAAGTCTCTTCGGAGATCCGCTCCGCCATCTTGCGCATCAGGGTCGTCAAGGCGATGACATTCTCGAACCACGCCTTGTAGAGATCCCGGCTCCGCCAGTGGGTGTTCATGTTGAAGACAAGCTCTCCCGATTCGTCTTCCAGTAGCCGTCCCCAGACCCGCTGCAGGCACGGGGGGTGATCGGTCGGCGGATCGAGGACGGTGTTCCAGGTGATGCCCTGGGCGCGTCGGCTGAACCCGGTCTGCGAGAGCTTCTTGATCATGTAATCGATCTGGTCGATGACCCGATCTTCCATTTCGTACTCGGCCAGACGACGGTGATAGGTGTAGGTCCACCGGGTGTCCGTGCTCTCGGTGCCCTTGAGGATTTCTTCGCGCGGTTTGATCCAATAGTCGTGGGCGCCGTGGACGACTTCCATGACGTACTCCGAGAGCCCACCCAGGCTGTCGGCGAAGGAGCGGTGGAATCGAGGCTGACCGAACGGGTCCTCGACCGTGACCATGACCGTGGCGTCGCGGCTCGGTGGGTCTTCGGGACGATCGTATTCGGTGCGGATGCTCGCCCCTTTTTCCCAGACCTCCTTGATCGCCCTTTCGTACGCTCGAGGAATCGTGTCGCCAACAATATTCAAGACCGGGATGTCGCCTGTTTTCATTTATTCTCCCCCAGGCGGGATTGTAGTGCTTCCACTCATCAGACCCTCCCCGCCCGCAGATCGAGGCGATATTTGATTGGCAGGAGGCCATCCTCGTTTTTCCAAACCGCCTCGAGATCGGCAGCGAGCTTCAGAACCGGATCCTCACCCCGATCTTCAACGTACCGGCCGACCGCAGACCAGGTGCGGGCGAATCCCAGGAACCGTTCGAGAGGCCACTCTTCATTCAATTCGAAAGCCGGTGTCTTCACCTCTTCAAACGGCAGGTCGATCGAGGCGTAGCCGTCGAGCACCATACGGATCTCGGGAGGCCAATGGGGCCCGAGGAGCCCGTCGATGAACCCGTGCACCACTCGTTCGACATCTTCGGAATCGATGTGCGGCATGCCGTAGGACCACGCCGCAAACACTCCGCCCGGACGAACCACCCGCCGGACCTCATCAAAGAACGGCTCATCGGCGAACCAATGGAGGGCCGCCGCGACCGCCACCAGGTCTACAGAGCCTGTTGCCAACGGCACCTGCTCCGACGCAGCGACCACGAACCGGGTCGTTGCGGTCGCTTCCGCCGCGGCCACCTGAGTCGGGCTCGCATCCGTGCCGACGACCCTTTTGAAATGAGACGCAAGCGACCCCGACGCCTGCCCGCTGCCGCAGGCGCAGTCCCACGCCACATCATGGCGCGGACACATCGACGCCAACCACTCGAACAGTGCCGTCGGATACTGCGGCCGGAAGGCCGCGTAGTCCGAGGCCACGCCGGAGAAATGATCCGGGAACTTCACGAGAGAGCCACTCTACATCATGGCTCCTGTCCAGGGGCCGAACCTTGTGGTGCGGCCGTCCCGGCCGCACGTACGCGCTACCGCCACCCGTGCAGGCGAGACGCCTGCACCACAAATATGACGGACGAGTCTGGGCTCAATCGCGCGCAGCGGGAGAACCTTTTCCCTCCCGCAGGCGTCTCATATTTCAGTGAGCCGTCTATTGGGATATCCCTGCGCCCCGAATCACTCAACAGACCAACAACGCTGGAGGACCTCCATGTTACGACGTAACCCGTCCGCGCTTATCGGAATCGCCATTCTCATCATCGTCACGTCAGCCACGGTCCTTTCGGCGGATAGCCCCAAGCGAATTCCGGCTTTGAAGGCATCGCCTGCCACCTCTGCGGAGCAGGAGACTGACCGCGCCGTCGCCGATCTGAAGGCCTCGATTCCCGTTCTGATGAACAAGGCTCGCATTCCAGGCCTCCAGATTGCCCTGATCCGGGAAGGCAGAATCATCTGGGAGGGAGCGTATGGCGTCACAAGCAGCTCGGGCCAGAAAGCAGTCACCACCGACACGATCTTTGAAGCTGCGTCTCTCTCCAAGCCCCTTTTTGCGTACGCCGTCATGAAGATGGTCGACGAAAAGCTGATCGACCTCGACACACCGCTGCTCGGCGCCTTTCCTCCGGAGCAGGTTGAGAGATATCTGGGCCATCCCCTCGATGCCGAGGGCTTTCGCCTGGACTGGGCCAAGAAGATCACCGCCCGCCACGTTCTCAGCCACTCGGCCGGGATGCCTCACGGCGATAGAGGCGAGATCTATACGATCTTCTTTGAACCCGGCACCGACTGGAAGTACTCGGCCGGGGGATACCAGTTTTTACAGCTCGTGGTGGAAAAGCTGAAGGGCCAGCCCCTCGAGGAGATCATCGATGCGTACGTCCTCGAGCCCCTGGGGATGCAGCACAGCTCGATGGTGTGGCGTGAGGCCTACGAGAAGACAATGGCAAACGGCCACTTTCTCTACAGTGACCCGGTGGATTTCCGAAAACGCAGCGAGGCAACAGCTGCTGCCAGCCTTTACACCACCGCCGGCGACTATGCGCGCTTTGCGATTGCTGTCCTCAACGGTACAGGCCTCAAACCGGAGACGGCCAAAGAGATGTTCACCTCCTTCATCGAAATGAACGACGACGGAAACCTCGGATGGGGTCTCGGTTTCGGCACTCAGGTCGATGGCGAACGAACGGCATTCTGGCAGTGGGGCGACTACGGGATCTTCCGCAACTACGTGATCGCGGATCCCAACCAACGGTCGGGCGTTGTCTACCTGACCAACAGCTTTAATGGACTCTCTGTGTGTTCGGAGGTGGTAACAAAGAGCATCGGCCAGGAGGCGCTCGGCTGCCTGGATCTCGGCTATCTACAGTACGACTCGCCGGCCTACGCCCTGATGTGGGACCTGAAGGAGAAGGGACCTCAGGCGGCGACCGCCCAGCTCCCTGCATTGATCAAGAAGTTCCCCGGCGTTTTCACCCAGGAGCGGGTCAACGGTCTCGGCGAGATCATGGAGAACGAGAATATGTACGAGGAGGCGGCCGCCATCTATCGATGCAATGCCACTCAGCACCCGAACTCTGGCTCCGCTCTGTATAGCCTGGCCCGGGCCTCCGTTCTTACTGGTCACCTGGTCGAGGCAAAAAAACAGTATAAGGCTTCGCTTTCAGCCCCGGAGAACCCGGCCGAGCAGGCCGCGGTGGACTGGGCCATGGATCACATCAAGGCCCTGGAGGATCCGGCAACATTCGAAGAAGACGAGCTGCAGAGAATCGCTGGCGACTACGGGCCCCGCCACCTGATCGTGACGGACGGCAGCCTCCATTATTTTCGCGAGGACGGGGATACCTCGAAACCGCGCCCTCTGATGGCTGTGTCAAAAGACACATTCTTCATCGAGGGCGTTTCCTATTTCAAGCTGCAGGTCGTCTTTGACGAGGAGGGCAAACCGAGCAAGCTCGTCGGGATCTACGAGAGTGGCCAGAGGGACGAGTCACCGCGAGATCCTTAGGCGCTGCGAGATCCTGCAAGAGCGCGCTTTGTGGTGCGGCGTGACCTGTCCCGCCCTTGTTCACCGAGGTCCGACGGCCTCGACGATCTCTGCGGCGGTCGGGAACCGGCCCGCCTGCTGCCTCGAGAACACGACGTCGCCGTCGACGATCACGTCGAGCTGACCCTGACCGCCCATCTTGATTCTGGGCTTCACACCCAAGCTCTTCTCGAGTTCTTTTTGAAGGCTCCCGGCCTCCTTGCGGGTGTTGCCTCAAAAGAAGCAGCGTTTGATGATGATATTCATGGGAGCACGTTAGCACTCTCGATCAGCGTGACATCGAGTAGGGCATCTCCTCTGGGCCGGTCCCCCGCTGCCGGTTCGGCTGGCCGCTCATCACGAATTGGAGCTCGCCGCCTCGCACGACCTCGTCATGGGTGATGAAATTCCGTTCGAGGGGCACGCCGTCGAGCCGCACCTCGCGGACGTACACGTGGTCCGGCGCCTGGTTCTCCGCCACGACCACCAAGGTACGGCCATCACCGAAATCGATCTCGGCCCGCTCCACTGCCGGGCTGCCGAGCACGTACTGGTTGCTGCCGGGAGCGACCGGGTAGAAGCCGAGCGCGCTGAACACGTACCAGGCCGACATCTGGCCGCAATCGTCGTTGCCACAGAGGCCGTCGGGAGTTGGACGGTACATCTCGTCCATGATCTGCCTCACCCGGGCTTGAGTCTTCCACGGTCGGCCCGCGTAGCTGTAGAGGTAGGGCACGTGGTGGCTGGGCTCGTTGCCGTGCACGTATGCGCCGATCATTCCGCTTCGGGTGACATCCTCGGTGCCGGCGATACTTTCGTCATCGACCTCCATGACGAAGAGTTCGTCGAGCCAGTCGATTAACTCCTCCGGGCCCCCCAGCAGATCGATGAGGCCAACTGGATCGTGCGGTACGAAGAGTGAGTAGTTCCACGCGTTGCCCTCGATGTAGCCCTGGCCGTGGGTGGATAACGCATCGAAGTCGGGGGGATAGCTCCCGTCGGCGTTGCGTGGGCGCAGGAAGCGGGTTTCCGGGTCGAAGAGGTTTCGCCAGGAAGCCGCCCTATGGTCGAATTCGGCCGCCACCCCATCGCGACCCATCGCCTCGGCCATGCGAGCAATGGTCCAGTCGTCATAGGCGAACTCGAGGGTCTTCGAAGCCGAGCTCGATTGGCGGTCGGCCGGCACCCAACCCAGCTCGCGGTAGCCCGAAATGCCGTCATAACGATCGTAGGTCGCGCTGGCGACCATGGCTTCAAGCGCCTCTTCGGCATCGAAGCCCCGCAGACCCTTGAGGTAGGCGTCGGCGATCACAGGCACCGCGTGATAGCCGATCATGCACCAGTTCTCGTTGGCGTGGTGCGACCACACCGGCAGCACGCCGTGCACGCTCTGCCGGCGATGGGCAAGCATCGAACGGACCATGTCGACCGATCGCTCGGGTTGGAGGATGGTCAGCAGGGGATGCTGTGCCCTGAAGGTGTCCCACAATGAGAAAATGGTGTAGTTGGTGAAACCGTCGGCCGAGTGGATGTTGCCGTCGAGGCCTCGGTAACGCCCGTCGACATCGGAGAACACCACCGGGCCCATGCTCGTGTGGTAGAGCGCGGTGTAGAAGTTGTGGAGGACCGTGGGGTCCGCATCGACCTTGATCCGCGACATCTCTCGGGCCCAACGCCCCCCTGCCTGTGCGCGCACCTCGTCGAAATCCCATCCCGGGACCTCGGCCCTCAGGTTGGCCAACGCGCCGGCAGTGCTCACACCGGAGAGCGCGACCTTGACCACAATCTGTTCGCTCGCCGCCGTCTTCCAGTCGAAGTGAGCCTTGATCCTCCGGCCGGCGCGTTCGGGAAAATTCCGATCCTGGTCAAACCGGCGCCAAAATCCGCGGTAGGCGGACGCTTCTTCGTTCCGCAGACCGTACGATTTCACTGGCTTGCTGAACTCGATGGCGAAGTACAGGACACGGGACCGCGCCCAGCCGGTTGTCAGCCGCGACCCGGTCAGCAGCGTGTCTCTCTCCATGCGCACCGACGACCACACCGTCTTGCCCGGAAAGTCGTAAATATTGGTCGTGAGGTCCAAGATCAGGTGGGCGTTGTCGCTCGCAGGAAATGTGTAGCGATGGACCCCAACCCTCTCGGTCGCTGTCAGCTCAACCTGGACATCGTAGTCGTTCAGAGTCACCCGGTAGGAGCCGGGCTCGGCCGTCTCGCGTTCGTGAGAAAAACGCGACCGATATCCGGACTCGGGCTTCTCGGCGGTGCCGGGCTCGAGTTGCACCTCCCCCACTGTCGGCATCACCAGAATGTCCCCGAGATCGGAGTGGCCGGTGCCGTTGAAATGGGTGTGGGCGAAGCCGACGATGGTTCGATCGCCGAACTGGTAGCCAGAGCAGTAACGATACGTTGCAGGGTTGTATCCCTCGCCAGAGCTGTAGGGAACCAACTCGGTCTCCGGACTGAGCTGTACGAAGCCGAAGGGAACCGTCGCGCCCGGGAACGTGTGCCCCATTTCATCGGTGCCGATGAAAGGATCGACATACCGGCTGGGGCTCTCGGGAGAGGCGCCGATCGAGAAGAGAACGACAGCTGCCATGAGTCCGGCTCGGATGAAGCGCATCGGCGGCCCCCTGGAGGTTCTTTTTCGCGTCGCGTTCATTGTGAAGCAACCGGTGCGGAATTGACATCTACCGGCTTGCGGGCGCCATATATGGCGCCCCTACAGCCCAGCCGTTGTTCTCTCCCCCGCCGATCTGTAAGATGCCGACGGAGAGCCCTTGGCAAACTTCACACCGCTCGACTGGTTCTGGACCGGCGCTTTTTTGTTGTTGATGGTCGGGGGCGCCTTTTTCTTCTACCGGCTCGCGCGTCGTTCCGAGTCCGATTTCTTCCTCGCCGGGCGCGGTCTTCCCTGGTGGCTGCCTGCCTCGTCGGTCTTCAGCACCCACACTGCCACGGACACACCGATGTGGGTGACCGGCGTCATTTACGCCCACGGTCTGCGAGGACTTTGGTACACGTTCTTCATGGCCTGGACGGCGATCGGGTCGTTTGTCTCGGCCCGAATCTTCCGAAGATCACTCGCCTACACCCAGGCGGAGTGGCAGGTGCTGCGATTCGGCGGGTTGGGTGCCGAGCTTCTGCGCGGTTGGCTCGCCGGATGGCAGGTCTTCATGAACATGTTCATCCTCGGCTGGGTGGGCATGGCGATGGGCAAGGTCTGCGAGATGGCGTTTGGCTGGCCGGTGTGGGTCGGTCTCGTGGTACCGACGGTGATCACGGCCGTCTACACCCTGGCGGCGGGTTATTGGGGCGTCGTGATGGGAGACTTCCTGCAGGGAATCGTCGCCATCTTCGCGATCGTGGTCGTTTCGGCGGCCGGGATCGCCGCAGTCGGCGGCCCCGATGCGATCACAGCCCGGGTGATCGATCTCGGCGATGCGTGGCGGTTGGATCCGTTGGCCTTCACCGGCTGGTTCAGCGGCGATTTCCCGGCTGTGTGGTGGCTCACGATGCTGGTCATCGCGGTCATCGGCGGTTTCGGGATGGGTACCAGCATCGACTGGTACGTCGAGGCTCAGAGGATCCAGTCGGCAAAGACCGTACGCGACGCCACCTACGGGCTGTGGGCCGGAGGGGCCATCACCCTGGTTCGCAACGCAGTCTGGGCCGTCAGCATCCTCGCCTTCTTTGTCCTCGCTCCCAACATCAGCTCGGCCGCCGAGTACGAGCTGGGCTGGTTCCGGCTCGGCTTCGAGCTCCTACCGATGGGTCTGGTCGGGGTCTTCTTCGGCGCCCTGCTCGCCATCCACCTCTCCACGATCTCGAGCCATCTCAACCTCGGCGCCCTTTACTTCACCCGCGACATCTATCAGCGCTATCTCAAACCCCAGGCCAGAGAGCGAACGCTAGTGTGGGTCGGCCGCGCCGCGACTGTTGTGCTGCTTCTCGGCTCGTTCTTCTACGGTTTGATGATGGAGGAGATCACCCAGTGGCTGATCTTCGCCCTCTGGCTGATGATGGCCGGGATCTGGCTGCCAAACATCCTCCAGGTCGTTTGGTGGAGATTCAACGCCTGGGGCTACCTCAGCTCGTGGATCGCCAATCTCGGCATTTCCTGGTTGGTGGTGTGGGTCCTGCCCGCCTTCGGGGTCCTGCCGAAACTCCCGGACTATCTGCAGTTCTGGATGCTGATGGCGCTCGGCGCCGCGATCTTCATTCCCGCGACCCTGCTCACCAAACCCGAAAAAATGGACCAGCTGGTTCGTTTTTACATGATGACCCGACCGCTCGGTTGGTGGGGGCCGGTCCGTCGCGAGGCCGTGCGACGAGGCCTGATCGATGAGAAGTCCACCGACGCCCCGGCGTCCGATGGCCGCCCCTTGATTCGCCGCAGATGGACGGCGAAGCTGGCGAGCGAGTGGACGCGGGAGGACTGGATCGTCATCGTGCTGTCGCCGCTGGTCTTCGCATTCATTCTCTTCGGGCTCACCAAGCTGCTGCTGCTCCAGATCTCCGGTCTGTGGCTGGTGCTCGCGGCGATTGCCGGAGCGGCGGCAATCTACTGGGTGATCGACCCCAAACTGCGAGCGGTGTCCGAGGAGTTCGAGACCACCCAGGCGAAATACCTCGAAGAACTCGAGCGGAGCGTGCGCTGGGATGACGCTTCACCCGGCGTGGAGGGATGATGGATCGCGGATTGGTGACTCTGATCGGGATGAGCATCGCCTACCTGGCCTCCCTGCTGGGAATGGGAGTCGCCTGGTGGGCGTGGAGGAAGCACCACCGCGACAACGACGAGGGCGAACAATGAATGTGCGGGCCGCCGCATTCGCTCTGTTCGGCTCCGCAGCCACTGCCGCTCAGGCGGCTCCGGATCCCCTCCCAGCCGATCCACCATTTGGCGGCGCGATGTGGAGCTATGTGGTCCCGGCGATCCTGTTCGCCATCGCCCTCGGCGCGACCATTTTGCTCTACCGGCACTTCGCGGGGCGTGACCAGTAGTCATAGTCACTGAAGAGAACCCACCGACCAAATCAGGCTCCCAACGCTTGGGCCCGCGTCGTCATCCGTCCACTCCCCGTTTTCTGCAACTCGGTAGAGAAGAGGACAAGCGTTCGACTGGGCACCAATTCGATTCCAACGTGGTATCGTTTCTCTCAACGGACGCGTAGATATTTAGACGGGGATCGTCATATTGAAACCCGCGAACCTCGATTCAACCAGACTGGGGACCTGGCGGCCCACCCTGGCGGCGGCTCTCCTCGTGGCGCATCCAGACTTTCTTCACGCCGCAAGTCCGTCACCCGACTTCCAACACGACCCTGTCGAGTATTGGGCAGCTCGCATCCTGGCGTGGGCGCTGACGCTTGCGGTGATCCTCGTCGCCTACACCCTTGTCAAAGCCGTCCGAGGTCAGCTCGTCGGCATTTCCGGCAAGGCGCTCATGCTGATCGGAGTGGTCCTACTGCCGGCATTCTCGGTCACCACCGGCATGCTGCTGGTTTTCACCAGGGCCGAGCGGGTCGAGTTCTGCGCCTCGTGCCATCACGTCATGCAGGTGTACGCCGATGACCTGACCAATCCCGACGGCACAGGACTCGCCGCGATCCACTTCGTCAACCGGTTCATCCCGACAAACCAGTGCTACGAATGCCACACGTCCTATGGGCTGTTCGGCACCGCAGAAGCGAAAATCCACGGGGTCGGCGAGGTTCTCAAGTACTACTCCGGAACCTATGAATTGCCACTTGCCATGTGGAAACCCTACCCCAACGCCGACTGTCTGAAGTGCCACGCCGAATCGAATCTCTGGCTGGCGGTCGACGCCCACACCTATGAAAAAACCGAAGAGGAACTCT
>Ga0316194_10000595_pt1 | contig 23737 bp, 18 predicted proteins | sample CroRivsedime1_MG_FD_204936 | JGI IMG/M metagenome (GOLD analysis project Ga0316194, IMG submission 204936) | Coastal sediment microbial communities from Maine, United States - Cross River sediment 1 | ecosystem: Environmental > Aquatic > Marine > Coastal > Sediment | place: USA: Maine...
TGGAGCTGAGGGTAAAGTTACCTATATCATCGAGGGAGATTCAACTGCAGGTGTGGTACACTTAGAACTGAGAGACAGCCAGGATTTTGCAAATGGTGATACTCTAAGTAACGGTGCGACATGGACAGCTAACTACGTCAATGATAGTGAGCAGAGATTCTCGGTATGGATTGATGCGATTACTTTATCCCTACAGAAGGTCCATGACTATTTTGCTGCCTTGACTGCAGAGACTACTCTCAGTGAAGATGGAGAGCTTGTCCACGAATGGGGCAGAGATTCACAAGCGCGAGCATTATATTGTAGTGGAACAGGATTCTATACAGAGCGAAGCTACGGCAAGGGAGTCATAGTGGTCAACTATGGCGCCGGCCAGGTGGACTATTTTACCGATGATGCAGGTGGGACCTATACACCACCAGCATCACTCACAATTACAATCCACGTACAGGATAAGGATCTCAACGATATTGTAGGTGCCCAGGTGGGTGTTTATAATACAGCCACTAGGGAAGAGATCGTGAATCTAGATACGGATGGCAATGGTGATGCTATTGAATCTTATGTTGGCTCACCTATTAATATAGAAATACGGGTAAGGAAATCAAGCCCGGGTGACACAAGATATGTTTTCTTTTCAACGCTTGGAGCTATCGGTACTACAGACTATAACTTAACTGTTACACTCCAAGAAGACTTAAATGCTTAAACTCTAAACTAAGAGGAAGAAAGAGAGATGGCACACGATACCACAATTCTGAACGGTGACGTCGGAGTATGGTGGCTAAACAATAACCGTACTAAAATGCTGGACTGGATTGGTGGGACAAATTACAATTACACCATGAACGAATTGTATTCTGCTATGCAGAATCTCCAGGACGAGCCGGATACGGTTGATGATGGCACTGCATTCTTCGCGGACACCCCCGTTGAGTACACAATTGGTAAGATTGATGCCGGTGATAATGACCCATTCTATATCACCTTCAATCTTATGGAGAGAATCACTGGTGGTTCTCTAAGATCCACAGGCTGGACACGGTCTGAGGGCTCTAACACTGGTATAGTTATTGTTAAAGGTACCAATGTAAATATGGCTGCGGCCGATATAGGCTACACGGTCACAGGTGGCGTTGACGGTAGCGGTACTTTGCTTGAGATCATAGAGGGTGGTCTCGGCGACTTTTTGGTTATTCGACCAGATGATAATACTGCTGGAAGCTCATTCCACGGTACTGCTGGCGATCAGACCATTACCTCTGGGCGTGGTGCATTCACTTTTACGCAGGACGAAGACCAGACTACTGGTGAGATGATCTGGGCGAACTTGTATTCTCTTGGTACCATCGATCCCGAAGTACACATTTATGTGTATCAGGGTACGCGACTCACTACAGACGCCAGTAATAGAGTCTACAGTGTAAACGAGACTGCTCTTGACTATTGGGGTAATGGACATTTTGATGTCTGTGTCCCAATCAAGGACATTCTCACTGCTGCATGGCCAGTAATTGATAGCGGCTATGTACGAGTCTATGCCCGTAAGGGTGGCGACTTGTTCTCAAGTTTTGAGGCTGCATGTTCAACCACTTCTGGTGGTAGGAACCCGATTCCGTTGCAGACTTCTCTTGACTTGGATGCCGGTTATTCTGCAGACCTTAATAGAGGCCATGGAACCAGTGTTATTTCATTTACTGGTGCAGTTTCAGGTGGACCATTCATCAATGGCGAGATAATTCAGCAGACCACTGGAACAAACGCAGGAGCTCGAGGTATTTTAGACCTCACGAACTCTACTGTGACTTCTGGAGGTGAGTTGGTCTACTGGGTTATTGCAGAAACCGATGCTTCGGGTAATTATGGTGGTGCGCTTACTGCATTTGAGAGCGGTGAGACCATTCAGGGTCAGACGTCTAGTGCGTCTGTTACTACGGATGGAGCTCCTGCAGCCGATGGTCCGGCCGCGGCAGCATGGTTCACTAATACGACTTTCCCAACAATCGCATTTGCCAATACCACAGCAGATATCGATAATGATACCAATGATGAATTCTACGGTATCACTATTGACTGTAACCAGAACCCACTGACTGAAGTCTATCAGTGGATGAAGTATATCTGCCAGTATGGACAGGGAACTGGAGATACCATTGAGACTGCTGAGTCTGGAGTACAAGGTGAGGAGTATGTGGGTGGTACAGCGTACTTCGTCTACGATACAATCTCTGGAACCATCAGTGAGGGCGAGTCAGTAACTCAGGCTACTTCTGGTGCAACCGGTGTTATCATCTCACATGACACAACTAATAAGATCGTTTTGCTTAGGTCTGTTAGGGGCTCATTTGCAAACGCTCTCCAGGTAGATGCCGATGATGATGCAGACTTCTTTGCTGCAGGTAGTTTAGTAGCTGGTAACTTCGCTGCTGCAACAGCTGCTCCACTAGGAACCTTCGCTGGTGGCACCTACTTCGGTGCTAGGGGCGTGGTGCTAATAGACTACGTTGCCGCAGATACCAACTCCTTTATCCTTACCGATATTGGTGGTGCAACCAGAAAACGTCCAACTTCTATTGTCATCGAGGTAACAAACGTATGGGGCAATGCTCGGACTAATGATGATGCTGACCTCGTAGCGGTCTATCCACTTACCGGTTCTGCTGGAGATATCGATAAGGATCCGACCGATGCAGTGTATGCCATGAACTGTGATGGTGGTGAAATCCCAGGCGCTACTACTCTTGCAGTAGATGATATTCCAGTATGGGCGCCAGATAGTGGACGCCTTGTACTAGTTGACGATGACGATGACAGACAAGAGTATGTTATCAGGTATAGTTCCTACAACTCTAGTACAGATGTCTATACCTTAGCGAATATCGATATTGCTTCCCTTGACAGTGGTACGATAACGACGCTTACTGAAACAGGTGCCTTTGCAACAGCACAGCGTGGCGACTTAGTCTATAACCACGATCTGGATGAAGTTAGTTACATTGTATCAATAACGGATGATGATAACTGTACCATCTATCCTGCTTTCAGTGGTGATCCAACTGGTGATCATATTGAGATCAACTGTATTCCAATTACAGTTACAGCTTCAGATGATGTATACAACTGCGTGATTCACACATATCCAACGTCAAGCACCGCAAGTGCTTCGTTGATTTATCCCGGTTCAACCTTCTATTTCAGGGTTAAGGTGAGGAACTCTCGTGAGGATGACCTTACCAATGGACCAATTAAGCCATATAGTTCTGACGGCTCTACGTCAGGAACTGACCAGTCAATCCCGACTGTTAGAACGATCGATACCATTATCTCATAAGGGAGTGAATATGTATAGCATCGAAGGACTCGAAAACGGTATTGAGCAGGCAAGGAAGAACATCAAGACATTTGAGGATGCCATCCAGAAAGAGAGAGATACTATTGATGAGTATTACGGAATGATTGATGTTCTCAAGGAGAAGGAACGAGCCAAGAAAGCGGCAGAGGCACTTGAGGGGTAAATAAATGCCAATCCAGGTCGATTACTATGATAAGGTAATCTACATAACTAGCCCAACGACGACCGTCACCATTCAAGAATTAGTGGATGCTATCCGTGTCGCCGAGGACACACCAGAAGGTATGGCTTTCGGCGGCACGGTAGCCACTCTCCAAGATGCAGTCACTGATGCTGAAGGTAAGGCAAGTGTCGGTGGCGGATTTACGTCTGGTATAGTTATGACTCTGAAGTCGGATTGGTATATAGAATTCTGGGACGGTGTTACTTTAGGAACCGTCAGTGGTGGTAACGTAACTGGTGGACTAGGAGACAGACCAGTTAGGTGTGCAGTTGGCTCGTCTGACACAGCACTTCAGCTAGGTGCTGTCGGTGGTGTTATAGCTGAGACCGGTGTTTCGGGTCTAACCTCGGAAGAGAGTACAGAGCTATTCAGTATTAAGAGTGATATCAAGGGCGCAGACGATGATGACCTAAAAGATATATCAGATCAATTAGATGTCGCACAAGCAGATTTAGATAATCCAGATCAATACAAGGCAGATGTTTCTGGGCTACCTACAGCTAGCGAAATAGTGGATGCAGTATTGGATGAAGATCTAATTACCCATAATACAAAAGGGAGCACAGGTGAAGCTCTCCAGATGATAGAAGACTCAGTTAGTATTGATATTATCAATGGCGAAGCAGGCACAACGTGGCCGATCGGTACTCATAAGCATCCAGTTAATAATCTAGCAGATGCACTTACAATAGCAACAAATAGAAATCTAGATGAGATCTTTATCCATGGCGTGTTGACAATAGGTGCAACTGATAATGTTGACGGGTACCAATTCGTGGGTCATGAAGGATGGGGTGCCGGTATTATATTCACCGCTGGTTGCTCTGCAAATGATACTTCATATAAATACCTCGAGCTAAGCGGAGAGGTTCTGTCTGGCAACGTTATGCTTATAGAATCATGCACCGTAAGTGTTCTAACAAACTTCAGGGGTGTTATGAATACCGTTGCCTTTACTCAATCAGCCGAAGTTACAATTGATAGTTGGGCTACTATCCTAGAGGCCCAAGCAGGTGGAGATCCAGCAAGTGAACCAGAAATCTCAATAGGTACAGCACTAGTAACAATCAGTAAATACACTGGTAATATAAAGATTATGAACAAGACCGGTAGCAACAGAACAACGGTAGGATGCACTGGCGCCAACGTGATCATTGATTCTACCTGTGTAGATGGAAGTATACAGCTGTTGGGCAATGGCCACCTAGAGGCAGACAACTCAGGTGCTGGTTGTCGGGTCGACACAGATGGATTCCTCAGTATGGCAACTATAGACCTTGCTATCACAACTTCAGAGGATAATATTCGTGGTATTGACGGTGATGACCTGAAGGTTCTGTCTGATCAATTAGACGACACAGCCCTGGAGGCTACCCTGCAACTGGTAAAAACAGAAACAGACAAAATTGTATCACTAGAAACACTTATAGCTTTTATTAGCGACATAGAGGGTGGTAGGTGGAAGATCGAGAATAACCAAATGATCTTCTACAAAGACGATAATGTAACGGAGGTAGCAAGATTTAACCTGTATGATGAGGCTGGCGATCCTGCAGAGACTGACGTCTTCGAGAGAGAACGAGTATGATAATTACCCGGGGCTTCGGGCCCAATCAACTTATCATAGTACGAGGCTTCGGTATCTCTGAGGAAGTGGCAGAGGTAATCATCCCCTCTATTCCCATAGTGCTTCCTATTCTGTACACCGGACAGCGCTGGCTGCCTTACATAGATCTCAGAGAAGAGTTCCTTGACTTCTTAACCAGGACCTACGACGAAGTAGATCTTAGAGCAGAAGTCCTAGAGCTCATGGTCGACGAGATCGACGAGATTAACCTCCGCAAGGAACTCGAAGAGTTCTTCGTAGCCAAGTCAGCAATGCCAGAGATAGACCTGAGGGTAGAGCTTAAAGACTTCTACGAGAACCCGGGACTAGAGGCAGACTTAAGAGTAGAACTGCAAGAACTAATGGACAGGGAACAGTTTGAAATTGACCTCAGACAAGAGCTGAAGGACTTTCTCTAATGGATATAGCTTTCAGAAAGGAAGAGTACAAAGCCAAAGGCAAGGGTCAGCCTCTGATCCTTCGCAAGATCAGGCGTGACGAAGACGGCGAAAGAATCAAGTGCTCGTGCAATGACGCTGTGACACACGAGGGTGACGGCGACGCGCATTGCACATATTGTGATGGTGTGGGATATATTTGGGACGAACTATGGTTTCTCGGGTATGTCACGCACAGCGCATCTTTCGTCGGTACCTCTATGACCCTGAGAGAAATGATGATGCCAGGCTTTGTGCAGACCGATGAGCCCTTCCTGTATACCTTCTATTACGTAACAGTCCAGAAGGGCGACTGGGTTATCCAACCGGCCCTAGACTCTGAGGGTAAAGTCCTACAGCCTATCCAGGCTAAACACCGCAATATAGTCATCTCGCAGTTTCCTATGCGCATGGACGGCGCCAGGATTGAGTACTGGAAATACAAGCTGCGCAAGATACTCCCATAGGGGACAGTTAAATGGCATGGACACAATATTTTACTCATAATGTACACTGGACTTGTTTATCTAACTGTTCCTGGGATGGAGACTCATTTAATGTAGCTGGGCCAGGGATGAATATTAGACCAGTTACAGGTACATGGTATGAGGGTCAAAGATGGCCATATATAAGGGTAACAACAGACTCTTCCTATACTTTTGTTTTACGAGATAGTGCCGGTGTTGTAATTGTAAACTTGCCGGTGATACCAGGGGTAAATACACTTCCTATCACTTGGGCTGGAAATGATTTGGGACCAAGTGTAACTCCATCTTATTTAGCTCGAATTTCAAATGCAAGTGGAGAAATAAGTAACATAGAGTTTGGTAGCGATGATACCACTTCTACTTCTACAACAACCTCTACTAGTACGACTACTTCTACAACCACTACAACAACTACGACTGCCCCGTTCGTGGAGTGGGATGATAGATACTACTACAGATTTACTCAAGCAATAGCTAACAGGCTGCCGGATTGGACTAGAGCCCAGGCTGATAAGTATTCTGTGATGCAGCAATTCCTCAACGTTGTAGGCAAAGAGCTTGAGGACATGATAGAAAGCATGCGCAGGGCCACCAATAGTATGTTCCTGCGTACCATGGATATGCGTCACATAGACATGACCTATCAGGTAGAGCTGCCATATTCTTTTGAGTTCGAGTTTGATTTCATAGACCCAACGAATCCGCGGCCGAAGCCACCCGATGTCTGGGGTATCATAGATGGTAACATCTACGAGATCAACGCGGTTGCAGACAATGATATCACGAGCTTCTGGTATGAGCCTATAGGTGATCGTGTAAGTATAGGCCCAGACGAGGAGACTCATGAGGTCGGTGATATTGCTAAGCTTTCTACCGGAGACGTACTGTCCGCTACACAGATTAGTATAGGTAAGCTAGTAGCGACATACGACGAGCCCCTGGTGCCGGGACAACTCTACGTCACTATCGCAGGGCTGGAGAAGTTCGGCTATAAGGACGACCGCATCGACGTACCTGGGTACGTTGAGCTCAAGGGAACTACAGTCAAAGACTCAGAAGAAACTGAGCGCCTTCCATTTTCTTTTGACGCTACGCTACTCACACGTAAATTCTGGAAAGAGATTGCTGAAGTACATATCTACAATATCGAGCCGATAAATGCCACGATTACTATATCGTCTGTAGCTGGCACCATGCAACAGATCCCAGATCAAGGATATATAGACTACGATACCATAGGTAGCAGGTCTTCGTTTTGGGAGCTTGAAGAGAACAATTCGCAAACACTTTTGCAACAGCTTTTGCCAGTGTCCAAAGTAGTCGAAACTGAGCCAACCATGGGCTTTCAGCTCGATGTCTTCCGCGAATGGTTACTAGTAGATGCAACAGGTTTTGCAATAGATTATGCAAACGTTGTTGACTATACTATTGAGAGGTACAGACCATACATTTACGTCCTGACCTCTGATGGCATGCTCAACATTTATAATAAGCTTCCTGAGTATCCTGATCTTGAGTCCATGAGACTACTCAAGAACAGGACAGAGGGTACCAAGACAGTTATCTACGCTAGCTATGAAGAAGGAATACTTGGTGACCAGATCAAACTTTCTGCGAAAGTACTTACGAAATCTAAGCCAGTTGCCTTTTATTATATACAAGGAGCAAGACCGCGCGATGCAGGTGAGCTCCAGTATATAAGCACGACAGGAACATGGGGAGCTACCATAGGTGACTCGAGAGTCTCCATGGCTGCCCCAACTGTCAACCCACCATACAAGCCCTACACAATAGATCTCGATGAAGGCGGCTGTTACACCTTCGTACTCACCACTCGATACTCGGATGGCTCAGAAGACAAAGATGTAAAAATCATATGGTCACGATACAAGATGCCAATAGCATCCTTTGACCTGACGGCAGCCGATCCCACGCTTACGACTCCACGCGCACTCTGCTTCGATTACAACCACCGCCTCTGGCTCGGGGGTTCATTCGGTACCGATTTCAAGTTCAAGGTGCTCAACCTTCACGCGGATCTCATGCTCATAGACTACGACAAGAAGCTACTCTATCTGCGTGAGGAGTATGGTAGAGTCTGGGTCGGCGAAAATGATGTAACAACCACAACAACAACGACGACTATATAGCCATGAAAAGACTAAGCAGATCAGAATACGTAAAGAACCTTCTATCTAGACAGAAGTCTAAGAAGAAGCCAAAGAATATATCTAAGGGTAAACCCAAGAGGAGGCCTGCGAGATGAGAGTAGTTAGTGGAAATATAAGCTTTAGTGACTCTGCTCCACTTACAGTAGAAGAAATGAAGGAAGGTGAGATTAGAGTTACTTCCGATAGTATTTATTGGAGAGTTGGTAACCAGGTTTATTCTGTAAGCACATCAATATTTCTACCATAGAGGACTTAGCCCATGGCTAGGATTGTAGTACCAGTAACAAGTGATATGAAAAAGAGTGTGTGGGGTCCGCTCGATGAGATGGGTCTACTCCTAGACCTCGAGCGGCTGCCCGGGGAGCGTAACCACGAGTATCGTGAGAGACTCTTCAGGGTATTCACCCGGCGTACTGACTCTACATATCAGGGCCTGCTCAACGGTGTTACCTATGAGCTAGGCTTGGAGTTTGATGATGTTCTCACTCTGACTTTTACTGGTAGCTCGGACCTACAGCCGCGGGCCGTAGTGCAAGATGGTATCCTCACCCTTTACAGTGACTACACAGATGACGAGAACTACGTCATCATTCAAATACAGAATGAACCTCAGCTCAACCTGCGCCAAGAAGACGCGAATGAGCTGAGTGAGCTAATAGCGCTTATTAACGGTACGGGGGTATTCACCGCTGCCCTAGTGGAGGATCCCCCACCAGTCGAGTGGAGCTACTGCCTTGTCAACTTCGACACTAACGTGTGGGTTAACGATGAGGTGGTGCCCTCCTCGACACGCTTCACCCTGGAGCACTCTCTGATCAATGACGGAATGTTCTTCTTCGGCGAGAGGAAGGTATTCCAAACCCTCAGGGCGAGTGAGAGTGCCCTATCTAACCCGGGAGATTTCTACGTCAACCTCACCACTGGAGAAGTCGTGACTACATCTCTTCCATCCGGTGAGGGAACGGTGCGGTATCAATACCGTGATTTACCTAAGACGCTAGAGGCCTCCCCTGTTTCCCTCGGATACATTGGCTCCCGGGACCTACAGCGCTTCTTTTTCACCCAACTGGAAGCGAGATTGTTTGATTCACCCTTAGAGAGGTTCATTAATAATATACCCAATGAAGAGGGTGTAGACATCATCAACGAGCTGTTTCGCGCATCAAAGAACTACTGGGGTAAATAGTTATGGCTTTAGCCTATTTTGTCAAATCTATACAGAAATTTGAAGTCACAGTGGCAGATGGATCTCCTCCTGGTCCTCCAGTATATGAATCAGTATTGACACAAGGCCAGGATTGGACTCAGTGTGTCCCTTTTCATTCGTTCAAGTGTACTTCTGATGAGGCTATATGGGCTAGGACTGCACCCTACGTATATATGAAAAATACTCCTAGTGTTTATTGGGCTAGGGGTAATATCTTCGGAACTCAGTATGCAAGTGGTGATATTATAGAATTTGATGGCACTTATGTTAGGGTTCAGCAGGGAGAGATTACATTTCCTGGTACTGATTCCAACGCTGGTGGAGGCACTGGCTCAGCTACTATTCCTATTGCAGTCGATGTTGATAAGGCGTTTGTTCAAGTTTCCTATCAGGGTGCTATAAGTGCTAATGGTGTCTGGCAAGATCATCTTGTCTCGGCATATTTTGATAGTCCCACCAAGGTTCGTTTCATACGTGGATCAAGCGTACAAGATATGAGAGTACGTTGGATTGTAGTGGAGGCTCTAGACTATCAAGTATGGGATGTCCAGCATCTTGCTTTTACTATGACAGGAACAGAAGAACTTATAGATATACCAACTGGTGAAACCTTTCCGGTTACTGAAAGTAACACCATGATGATTGCAAACTATTGGACCAATCAAGGTAATAATAATAATACAGCTGATGGTTGTGTTACATTTGATATCTATAATGGCCAGCTGAGAGCTAGAAGGGGTGGCTCCACTGGTACTGTAACGGCTACGGTACAGCTAATAACAAGTCCGAACTTCTCAGTTCAACAAGGAGAAATAGGGTTTGGTAGTGGTGATACCAATAAGGCGGCCACTATTAATGCAGTTACTGAAGCTAACTCTATGGCTTGGGGTAAGGTACCTGGTGGTATAAGTGCTACCGTTGGCAATTTAAATGAAACACAGGGATTCACAAAAATAAGTCTTGATTCACCTACGGAAGTTGGTGGAGAAACTTTATCAGGTATTGCAAAAGATGGTGCGTTCCAGGTTATAGAATTCTCTGGAGACAATCCTCAGCAATATACCACTACTACCACTACGACCACCACAACCAGTACGTTCCCGTATCTCGACTTTGTAGTGCCAGATGAAGATATAGAAAATCCATATGAGTATAGTCAGTACTGGGGCGATGATGTCTACTGGGAAGATGGTACAAATGCTGCCTATTCAGCAGAAGAGTGGGATTGGGAATCATATACATTAGATCAACAGCCTTCTGATTGGACTCGTAGGGATACGTATGGGGAAAGTGGACCTCCACCAGCTCCACCATTCTTTCATGTAAAAACAAAGGCTACGCCTTTAGATCCTCCCTATGACGATAGAGTATTAAAGATCCGTAGTGGTAATGCATGGCTTATGGGCTGTACTCCAGATTCATTTGGATCTGAGCTCGATACCGAACAGCTAATGCTGGTCACGCAAAATACTACTAATGGCAATGGTGGTGCTATTCTCGAGTGTCGGTTGCAAGGACCGCCGCAATATCGTACCTTCTATAAGCTTGAGCTATATAATACCAATAAGCTCAGAGTTCATAAGTGGGTAAGTGGTACTCCATATGCTATAAGCGAAATCACCAAGGCCTATAGTGTCGATACGTGGTATTGGATGAAGTTTCAGGTTTCTGGTACCAATCCAGTTGTTATTAAGGGTAAGTTCTGGGAGTATGGTACGACAGAGCCTGGGACATGGGACATAGATACTACCGATGCCAGTGCCACAAGAATCCAAACTGCTGGTTATTCGGGTCCTAGTGATTATAGTAATGCGGGTTTTGGTCCAAGCCCTTATACCGATACAGACGTAGCTTACTACTATGCAAACGCAGGAGTAGAGGGCGATTATTACTACGTCAATGGTCCTGGTGGATACATTGAAGCATCTGGCACTTGGGCTTCTGGTTACCGAACGGCAACCAAGATACGCCTCGAAGGTCAGCATGATGTAACTGGTGATTGGGACGTTGAACTAAGAGATAATGATCTCAATGTCATTGCCACAGTGACCTTCCCAGAGGGCGCTGGCTGGCAGACAGCAGAAGGAAACATTACCTGGGGAGCAGCTGGCTCCGGTGGTGATATCAACGATATATACCTTGGTGCACCTTCTGTTGGTCAAATTAGAAATATAGAGTTTCTCGAGCCGGTGGATTCTTGGGTAAAGGAAGGTGTCGAGACCTCTATTCACTACCTCGGTCTGGACAATACTGTATTCTATAACGCCCCCAACGACGAAGACGGTATCTACGGTATCAATGGTGAAGTAGAATGGTTGGGATTTGAAGAACCACACTTTACTGGAAAAGCCACTGGAATAAGGCTAGCGGTACGTGGTAAAAATGCCTATGACCTTGGTGTATCTGCAGAGATCTGGAACGGTGATACCAAGCTAGGTGACGCCGACATAACATCTTTTGGTCATTTCTACGGCAGTGCTAGAAGTGACTGGATATACATCGACAGATACAGTTCACAATTAGACGATCTGAAAGTAAAACTAACTGCTCAGGGAAGCGATGTCCACACTTGGATTTCGGAGCTACAGATAGAGTTTGCTGGTGATGATTTTGGTTTCACAATTAGTACCTCAACCACAACCACGACGACCACTACGACGACCACTACGACTCAAGAACCTGGGGCTACTGGGACAATATGGAAGGTTGATCCGTTGTGGACACCTACGGACTCACAACGGTGGCAGCACTGGCAGCGACGGTTTATAGTCAAGGCACCTCTACTGACCGACAGTACCTGGCGGGCAAGATTCAAATTTACTGCACATGCTACACAGGATACAGTAGTAACTGGTGCATCTATTGGTGAGCGTGCGAGTCTAGATGATTTCACTGGTGTCCCAACACGTATTACCTTTGACGACGGCAACAGTGGAACTACTATTCCCGCTGGTACCTCTATATGGTCTGACTGGATTATATTCGATATAGATGTTGCCAAGGAATATCTTATCCATGCTGGGGCCACTGGTCAGCCTGGTTTCTTTTATGAGCGTCATTGGGATGGAGGAATAGGAGAGAATCCTGGTGACAGCTACTCCAGTAATACCAGCACAGACTCCACGATGCTTCAGAATGTCTCCTTCACTCAGGATACTTCTACTGAGGCAATGCATGTAGAGGAAATAGAAGGAGATATAGGCCCAACAACCAGCTCCACTACTACAACTACAACCACAACTGCACCAGAGCCAACGACTACAACTAGCACGACCACAACCACAACTACCCTTCCGGATTGGAATCCAGACCTAACGTTTGACTATGAGGTTGATGTCTTAGTCGATGTGCCATCAGACTCTTTGCTTGAACAGAGAGTGGGCTTTAGTGTAGAGGGTGAGATGCGTCCGCTCGGCTGGAAGTGGGATGAGATGATCTGGTCGAAAGACCAGCATCGTCACGATGTGGTTCTGCCGACGCTGTTTGATCCAGATATCTCTACTATACCTAGCGACTCGTGGCAGTCTGGTATAGGACATAATATTGACCTCAAGATCAACGAGATCATAGAGGATCCAGGACTCGGTCACCCATGGCGGCCGCTTATTAGACCTGGCCACTACTTTATAGGGCCAGAGAACTTCTACCTGTTTAGTCCTAATTACGTCACAAGGTTTGGTGGTGATGAGACTACGGGTGGCTTGAGTAAGATAGACCTGAACTACATGCCGAAGCAGGGTGTACCACTACTGGTAGCATTTATGCACAGAGACGAAGATGGTGCAGTTAGGGACATAGACCACTTCAGAAAGCGCACACGTTTTACAGGTAAAACTGTTATCACGCAAGATGCTAGTGGTAACCTGGTCTCGCGCCAGGAAGCCGTACACCTTGACGACGACAGCAATGTAGTAAATTACAATATCAGCAATCTGCCTACCGCACCAGAGCAGCGCGGTCTTGAGTATGTGTTGGTCACAAGACCTGAGATGTATGTAAAAGAATACCTGCCGATGGACGTAGGTAAAGGCGAAGCCAAGTTAATTAGCTTCAACCTGAGCTATACACCAGTAGATGGACCGCCATTGGACTTTACCAATGACGACATCTTTCAGGTGTATGTAGAAGATCAAGTTCCAGTCAACAAGGGTGAATATTCTGTTGGCTACTCGGGATCCACCACAATCCCAGAGGGTCAGGTACAGGTGGTCACCTCGGACAGAGATCAGCTCCCGGGCTACGTGACCTACTGGAGAAACTATCCGGCCACGATCATGTTTAACGACTACTATGTGCGTCGCATAGGTTTCACTGAGTGGGGTGATGCCCCACCGGGTTACATCGATACAGAGCCTGGAATAGAGTTTGTAGAAACAGCTGACTTCTTAGGTGAGAGTAGCGCACAGCCTAACCAAGTATTCTATCTCTCATACTTCCCAATAGTTGACTTCACTACACTACAGGTCTTTGTCTACGACACAAGAAATGACGTGGTAACCGAGTGGACTAGAGTCGACGATATCGAAGCAGCCGGTCCAGACGATGAGGTATTCACAATCAGTCCAGACGGTGGTTTCATTCTCTTTGGTGACGGCAAGGCTGGAAAGATACCACATATCCACGCCTACATAGCTGCTTGCTATGACTACGTGCCATATGTACAGTACATGCCGGAAGAGGAGTGGAGACTAATAGAGCCTACGGAAATAAACCTGCAGCCACTATATAACTCAACACACCGCGGCTTTGTTTATCTCTCACACAAGGAACTCTCAGTAGACAATCTAGTACTACAAACCAATAGATCTAGAGTGCCAGATAGGGCCGAGACATATGGTCCTATATCGGCCGGTAACGACTATGCACTGTTGACCTGTACCGCATTCGACAAGGATGGTGGTTCTGTGCCTGATGTAGATATATCCTGGAAGCTAAATCCTTCCATGGGATATATCAACGGCGCCAGTCCACTCTATACCAGGGTCAGTACTACTACAGACAGCTCAGGTAAGACAAGAGTTGTTTATACTCCAGTGCGTACGGCCGGCGACATGGGTACCACAGTCTATCTCTTCGATGGACTCGGCAACCCACTAGACAACATAAAGACAACAATAATAGCCAACGATACTCTTGAGCTAAGTGAGTTTGTAGAGGCGAACGTTGAAGACATATTTGTATTCATGGTACTTGATGACGACCCACTCCAACCTTATGATCCCTATACAAGGACGGGTGGACGTAGGGTTGTCTTGTACCGATACGACGAGACAGAAGGAAACTACGTGCTAGTCACTCCTTCGAGCGTCATTAACAAAGACAATTTAGTATTCGACTATTCATTGCCTACGCCAGCTGACTATCCAAGCCTGGTGCAGTATGACGTGATCACAGACAGGATTATTGAGGCTAAGGCCACTACGGTCAATCCCGTGACAGGTCTCCTGATAGAGTCGAATCCAATTAAGTTCTATCTCGATATTCCAGAGAGTCAGAAAGGTGTTTACACCTTGCCGACTGCCACAGACAAGACTGGCTCTACTCTGGATAGTGCTGTCTATCTCACGATTGATAGATTTGGTGCAGTCAAGTTTATCTTCGACGCAGAAGACAGTATAGATCCAGGACAAGCATTAACGACTACGACTACCACGACTTAAGAGGACTACAGCAATGGCTGAAGACAAATTCAAGGACTTATTCACCAACAGGCCTACCTTCGTTCAGGGTGAGCAACCAACGGGCAGGAAGTTTACCCAGTGGGCCCAGCAGACCGATGAGGCGTTCCTCGAGCTAGAGAAGGCCATCGGTAATATGTGGGGCAGTTTCTGGATTGAGAATGATGTCAGTCCAATACTTGCCAACACACTGGCGCGAGCAATTGGCTCGCTAGATCGTATTAACCCACTGATACCACACGATGTTGATGTAACTGGGTACGTCCAGAGCACAATAGCGGGTCAGAACTACCTGTGGTTGGACTTGTTCCCCAATGGAGCCGCTGGTTCATTTATGACCAGTGCGTCTGAACCTGCAATCGATCCTGCACAATATAAGTCAAGCAGGACAGATCTTACTGATACCCCTGCAGGTCAATGGACTGTCGTCGGTCGCAAGATTTATACTTTTGCCGTTATGACGGGTGCTGGTAACTCTGTTACCTACAATGGTACAACTGGTGATGGTACAGGTGGCACCCCAGAAGGTGATCTTGGTACCTATTTTACAGTGATTCCACACTTGGCTCAGCTGACAGGGGTTATCAACACTGCGTGTTCGGTTACTCAAAAAGAACTTGGTGGAGAAACTTACTACGAGGTTATACTACCGAAGTATCTTGTTGATTACAATGGAGACGTTCCCATTGTGGGAACCGATGTACAATTAAAATTGCCTCCACAGGCAGTTTTAACGCCAGGAGATGAGATACCTCATGGTATAATAAGACTATGGGACGGGGGTGATCCGGTCAACGTCCAACTGACCCAACCTATCAGCGACAGTGCCCGGTACTATGCTGTCAACGATACAACATTCCATATTTACAATGTAGTCCTTGAAGGCCTCGAAGACGAAGACGATGAAGTTAACACCAGATATTTCGTAGTCACTGGTGGTAGTTCTCTAGCAGAAACACTTGGCAAAGCGTGGGAACGCATGTTTACTCATACTCATGGTCCCTATGACTTTATCCCAGGTGTCAAACATCCTGAGCTAGACGATCTAGAGCCCAATGGTCTTGATGTAGATGGCAGTCCGTTAGGATGGCTACTTGACTACTCCACGCAGTCGATCATAGCTAACAATGCTCACCCTCAGTACATGTACCGCGAGGGTTTCCAGATTGCCGATCCTGGCTCCTACTATAACATGATGGTAGGTGACTTGGTTCTGTCTAGTGTCACAGAAGACAGCGGAGATAGATATAGAAATATCCTGTACGATTCGAACAGGGTTCAGTTTGGATCAAATTCAGGATCATATATTTATTGGGATGTTGGTAATGACAGGGTAACCTTTAAGGGTCACAGTGGTGGTAGTGGGTGGCAGTTCGGCGAGACCGGAGATGGGATTGAAGCATCGCTCACCATATATAATACTCTTGATGTTACTGGAGATGTCACATTCAACGCAGACCTCTCTGTCGGAATAGAGTTCACTCTTGCCGGCTATATGGTAAATGAGATCTCTAATGACGACACAATGGCTAGTGATAGCGCTAATGCTCTCTGCACCGAGGCAGCTATCAAGGGTTATGTAGATACAGAGGTCGCCAAACCACTAGATATACCTTCGACCGAGATCATCCTGTTTGATAAGGACACAGTTGTAACAGGATATACACTCTTGACCGACCATGATGATTTAGCTGTCTTGATAACTAAGGGCTCTGGTGCAGGTGGTGGGACTGGTGGTACCAATAATGGTGAAGCATGGACTAGTCCTGTATCGGATCATGCTCACAGATTCCATAAGGACTCAAAAACCTGCTGGGATGTCAATGGCAGTGAAATAACTTTCCATAGCAGCCAAACCGGTAAGACTACCCAAGGTCTTATAGTCAATGTATGGCACGCCGATTCAAAGGCTGCTGCTGGCGACAGATATACTGAGCCAGTTGCGGTAGGTGCCGATGACACCTGGAGGCCACCAGGAAGGCATTTTACGAGACAGCAAAGAAACTAGAAAGGATAAAATATGCTGCTTCACAGAAAGACGAATGATGAGGGCGAATGCCCCCTCAATAAGAAGCTTGCGTGCAAAGACTGCAGGCTCTTTAGAAAGGGTATCATATTGCGTGGAAAAGAAAAGCGCCAGGAAGAAATATCAGGCTGCGTTTTTCACCTAATGTGTGACAACCTCGAGGCAAGTCACATAGCCACTCGTAGGGTACAAGCTGAAATGGGCGAGACTAAAACTGCTGCGATATTCCAGGCTCTTGCTCTACTGGTAAATTCAGCACAAGCTAAGAGCGAGCTCAAGAGACTGATAGCCAGAAATATTGACGGAATAGACAGGTTCCTCGGAGTTTCAGAAAAACAGCCAACCGATCTCGAGAACCTCATTGGTATGATAGACGAAGAAACAGAGGAATAGACGGATGCCACTCGAAAAATTACCGATTAGATTTGCGTTTGACATCACGGACAGTGAGGAGCGTCATAGCTTCGATGTACGGGTGCGCATCTCCAATCCATATCACTTTATCCGCTTTCGAGAACAGACACCAGAGGAAGCAGTAGGTCTTGGCTTCGTAGCTCTGCCAGATCTTTCTAGTAGAGAGAACGTCTCTATACAGCCCATAGACTACTATCCCCTAGAGAACCGACCAGGTGTCTACGGGGAAGAAATATATCAAGTAGCATCTTTTAACACCAACCTTGGCAAGTTTCGCATCACAGAGATCTTTAAGAAGAATCCCTCGGGATTGGATACTCCACTGTACTACCAGCATGATATTCCAATTACCACGGATCTCTATGTACAGACAGGGTCCGATGTTGTTGTCTTAGACAAGAACTTCGACCCTGTCGACCCTGATACCTACTTAGTGTGGACGGGGGGAACAGAGACTGTCACGGTTTTTCATAATTATGAAGCCTCATTTGATCCAATTAGTGGTGACTACGAGGCTTACTATGTGTCCTATCCTCTATGGGATAGTACAACACAGAACCAGCGAGAGTACGTAGTACTCCTTAATCCTGAGCCAAGGTTCAGAGAGGCAACAGACGAAGACTACGATGAGTTCTTAGAGCTACCGGATGATGTCCCTCTCTACACGGCACAAGAAGACGATGGCGACTTTCTTGTTACAATCACATACGACATAGTCAACGAGTCGCCGATGAACGATCTATACGGCTCAGCAACCTTAATCTATGCATATAGACCATCACAGCTTAATGAGATCGGCCCACTCTACCCAGCGAGCCTCTATCAGGAAGACCCATGGTTCCCACTCCTGACTAATGGGTCCTTTTACACTAATGGAAGTAGGTTTTATATTGAAGAGTTCAGTCAGCAGACATTTATTCCATATGAACCGTACAAGCGCCAGATTCTTGAGGAAGCTGTTATTCTTGAGAACAAGCTCCTAATGACGCAGCATGGTAATCTCCACGTCGATCCTACAGATGGATTTCACCTTGATATCGTAATCTTGAACCAGGATGGAAATCCAAAGTGGGCCATCTCTACTAATACAGACTTGGACTACTACGTCAATGAATTCGGTGAAAAGACAACCATCCCTTATGACCATACAGGGATAGTCAGCTACAATGAAAGAGATGGTCTGATCCAGATCAGCTATACGCTGTTGGATCCGTCCGATATAGTACAGGTGTCGTACTACTACATAGAGTACGACTTCGAGTACAATCAGGTGAATCTCAACCCCATCTATGACGAGGACATGGTTGGTAGAACGGTGGTCCTATTTATTCAGCCCTACAATGAGGGCGATGCGGTGCCAGAGGCCACAGTGTTCCACTTACTTCTAGATGAGGAAAATAATATCGTAGACACCAATGCTCTAGCCGGCTACAGTGTAGTTCCCTATGGTGGCAACTTCTCCAAGGGCACCATTATAATGAACCGTGACTATACTGGTGATGCAGATGTAACATGGGAAGTCGAGATAGTCACGGCTAACTCAGTATTCGGCGATATCACAGATGCAGAGTTTAAGTTTCGTCAAGGAACTGGAGCATGGTCTAGCCCCATCACAGTGACAGGCGACTGGCAGGCACTGGATCTCGACGTAGAGATTAAGTTCCTTCCTGCAGACGCAGGTCAGGACTTCTATGTAGGAGACACCTGGGATATCAACGTAGAAGCCAACGTCACAGGGCTAGACGAGAACGTGATTGGCATGCACTTCGACACATTTGTAGAGTTGTACTGTCTGCCAGAGCCAGATGCGACCTCAACGACCACAACCACTACGACAACGTAGGGATAGATCATGGCAACCAATAGATTTCTGATAGTAGGTAAATATGCAGTAGGCTCCAATAAGGGCGTCAAAGATGTAGAACTCGTTGATACTAGAGTACAGGGTGGAGGTATCAAGGATGATCTAGTCGAGACCTTTAAGGGATCCTATCCACAGGTGAGATGGTTTCATGATATAGGTCACTACGACGGTACGCCCTTCCCGGGCTCCACAGCAGTATTAGTTGATCTACCTGCCGACCTACTGGAATCTAATGGTGGTGTATTAACCAAGACCCAGATCGATTCGATTGTCAAGCATCACTTATCGTTCGGCGTCTATCCTGTAATAAGATTTTACTGTACCAACACAGGTCTTATCAAGCATGAGACTGTAGATGATTCCGGCGGAACAGGTCAGTGGGTAGTTCCAGATAACTTGACCTGTCCTGCTCCAGACGGTGAGGTACTCTGTATATTCGAAACATTTACAACAACGTCTACTACTACAACAACGACCACGACTTAGGAGGACTAAAAGTGGATAACGGAGACCTATCCTATGAGAAAGATAGAGTTATTCTTAGGCAAGGTTCAAAGGAGGATACTGAAGGTCCTCCTTGATGGCGTTCTTGAAAGGGCAAAGATGAAGACTGACGACATATATTTCTTTGTCAGAGTCAAGGACGGAAAACCAGTCAATCCTGCAACACTGGTTGAGAGAGATGAGGAGATAGGACAGTGACTGTTAACATCATATGGCAAGATCAATCTGCACAACACATAGGAGGTGATGATCAGGACCTGGGAAGTATCTCTGCCGGTATGGAGAGTAGTGTACTAACCCTAGTCGGGCACTTTGAGACTGATCTAGGCATCTCAAGGCTTACGAGCGTCGGGTTTTACATAGGGCCCTACGACGGGATATATGTAGGCGACCATGATGCGATCACCGACTATAACGACCTCATATCGTGGGGAGACATACGTCCTGTTCCGCTTCTTGTACCAGAGGAAGATATTTCCACTTCTACAACAACTACGACAACCACTACTACGACTACTTCGGCTGAGCCACTACCACAAAGAGGATTCCTTATCAACCAGTTTCCCGGTGTGCCAGAGTGGGGTTGGCAGGCATGTAGAAGCGATCAGGGTTCCAACCCTGATAACGCGTTCACTCTCCGGAAGGAGGCATGTAATCCCGAGGCGAGTGAGCATGGGCTCCTTGAACTCGGATCAACTATGACGATCAGGGTCAAGGTATCGTTGCCTGCGATTGTCGACAATCTCGGCAATAGGCAGGTCAGTTTATACACAGTATACAGCTACACTAGTTAGCTAAGGAGGGACGCTAAATGTTCGCAGGAATCATGGAGAAAATGAAAGGATTTGTTCTCTGGGTGTTCGGCATAGTGAAGGGCTTCTTCTTCGGACTCTTAGGCTACCCAAAGAAGGCACTGTGCTGGTTGCACAGCAAATTCTGCGGATGCTAATGAGGTGATTCATGTCGTATTGGATTAAGCTGTTCTCGGACGGCACTCAAGAAAAAGGAACTGACACCAACATAGCCCGAGGTGGCGCCTCCTGGTCAAGGGGGCGCCTCGCCTCAATGATGGGAGTAATTCTTAAGTTTGGAGGGCATAGGGTTGTCCTTTTGGGCCAGGGCCCGTACTGGCAAAAGGACGTTGGGGTCGCCAGTGAACACAGGAATCAAAGAGTAGCCAGACAAATTGGGAGAAAAATACATCAGGACGACGTAGGGTGGGCCATACTTCATGCTAAGGAACTTGGCGTCTTTACTATATTAATAGTAAAGGAAAAACCTACCCGCAGTGCTGTGCAAATCAAGCAAAGTCATGTCGGATCCTATCTCGTAGCCACCATTACGAACCTAGGTGGCATAGATCTCACCGTGGAGACAAACTTTTACCCATGACAGATCATAGAGGGTTATAAAATTGTATAAGTACCTTCAGGCTTGGGAAAGCGCTATACCTACAGTACAGGGATCTCAGATTGTTCAACTACTGACAAACATGAGAGACCAGGGTATTATCAAAACAGAGCGTGACTATCGTACTGCGCTCAATAGGCTCACTGGTGCAATTAATGCAACAGATCCAGTACCGTTGTCTAAGCTCTTCCCGGCACTGCTTGACACGATAATTGACTCAGAGTCCTTTAACTGGATGGTAGACAAGATAACTTCGGACCTAGTATCCGGTTTCCGAGAGTCCCAGAACATAGAGGATCTCCTAAAGGCGCACAAGAAGGTTTATGAGGAGTTTACCATCGCCAAGCTCAAGCAGATCATAGGTATTGTGGAACAACAAGTAGTCTTCCATGAGCTGCTCAGGCAGAACGAGGAAGGCTTCTCCAATATGCAGTATAATACATTTACACAGAACGCAAAGTCAACTAGCCGGTCCAGTGTGCTTGCCACACAGTTATTCTATGATAGAAGCTCAAGAGAAACGCTAGACACCAAGTATGATGCTATTGTTGATGCTGTCAACGAGGCATTAGAGCTACCAGGTACCTTCAACACAAGGACATTCGTTAGTATAGAAGAAGACCTTGAGAATACCACCGTGGATACGGTAGCAGACGCAAGTTCTATACGGACCCGTCTGTACGGGTCAGGTCTGAACGCCCTAAGGAATGCCATCGATGGTGTCGAGAATACCTACTATATTAAGCCATTCTTCATGACAGATACCCTAGCATCGGGTGCACAGTTGAGGCTCGTGCTAGACTGTGGTGGCCTGAGGCCCATCAACTATGTGGAAATATATCCTATAGCTGACTACCCATTTCAGATCACAAGCGTACAGTACCTGCACAAGGATGGTGTAGTATATTCAGTTGAGATGCAAGAGAGTGGCTTGCTTGGAGTTGACATCTATAGGCCGACAAGACTCCACTTTGAAGAGGTAGAGGCACGTGAGATATATGTGACCGCCACACAGTTTCACTACACACTAATCAATTTCCAGAACAGTTCTATTAAAGAAGTGCCTTCAGAAAACTTTGAGGGAACCTATCTGGAGACGCAAGCAGTCCAGGACATAGTCAACGATGCTGTTGACGATGATGCATTCCTAGAGTTCCTGAGAGAACAGTTTGACGAGAAGGATCTACCCTACAGGATGTATCAGTATGTCATAGGATTCGACAACATTTGGACAGGCAAGATTAACTACGAAGACACAGGGATCTTCGTGGGAGAGGCATTCCCTATTAATAGGTGTAGGCGTATAGGGCTTGTAACAGACGAAGCAACTACGACCTACACATTAGAAAATCAGAGAGACAGTATAGAATACTGGGTATATAAGCAAGATTATAATGAAGTGGGAGGACTCATCGGTATTAGTTCTGCACCCATTATGCCAGAGGGTGTAACTGAGGCCTACGAAAGACTGCACCTCACGGAGATCACCGCCGGCAGTCTCAAGGCCAACACGGGTACACTTCGGTTCCAGGGACACTGGGGTGCCGCGGATCCGACTACAGTAAGTGTGTATCAGAATGGTCTCCCGCTAACAAAAGACACAGACTGGAGCTTTACAGACTCAGGCAATCTAAGCCTACTCAACTACACGCGTATAACTATCACAACCCCAGTTGGAGGAGAAGTATATACAGTAAGATATACACCAGTGCAGTATCTTCCCGGAGCAGATACAGACAAACACTACAGGGAAAACCAGCCATACCTGTACTATTTCGGTGAGAGCAACGTAATTAGAACCGCTGGAGAGATTGGTAGTGAAGATGTTGCCGAAAGTGACATCTATCTCATTGTTATAATTAGACACAACCACAACATAGATTTTACCCAATCGCCCAGAATAAACGAATACTCTCTTATGGTAGCAAGCGAAGACCCCAATAGACTCTATGAGTAGGAGATTACTAAGAAATGGGTGAAATACAAGAGCTTCAAGCTACAATTGTCTATGCCCATGACTGGACTATGTTTGGTGATCAAATGAGAATGTCGGATATAGCCGACCACCAATGCTTACAGATATATGTGGTGGGCTTTCTAGTCGACGAGGACGATGAGTTTATCTGCCTATCACAACAGGTCTTCAATGAGGATATACCTAATATCAGATTTACCGTGATGATCCCTAAGGCCTGTATCATAGACCGAAGGGATCTTAAGTTCTTTCCCGAAGAGGAAGAGGAAGAACAAAATGCTTAATATGCTCCTGAACAGAAAGCAGTCCGAGATAGCCAAAACACAGCTCTTAGATCTACTATCCCAGGTAGACAAGGCAGTACAGGACGGCACCATAGTTG
>Ga0316194_10000597_pt1 | contig 23725 bp, 25 predicted proteins | sample CroRivsedime1_MG_FD_204936 | JGI IMG/M metagenome (GOLD analysis project Ga0316194, IMG submission 204936) | Coastal sediment microbial communities from Maine, United States - Cross River sediment 1 | ecosystem: Environmental > Aquatic > Marine > Coastal > Sediment | place: USA: Maine...
GCATGATCTGTGCAAAATTCCTCCAAAACCTCTTAACTGATTCTCTGGGAAACGCAAAAGTGCATTGGCGGGGGGTGTGTATCAAGAATGCCATTGTCACAGGAGTACTCGATCTCGAAAATGCAGAAATCCCACATGAGACGCAACTTTCGAGCTGTCATTTCAAGGAAGCAGTAACACTCAAGAAAGCTGTGTTTCGTAAAAGCTTGGTGGTTGTCAATAGCACGTTTCAGAAGTCCGTAAACTTTAACTTTGCAGAGATCTCCGGCAATTTCGAGGCCGATGGTGCCAGGTTCACAGGCGTTGATAAAGAGTTACCGTTTAATAAACAAGAGGGATTTGGACGTACGGGTCGGGATTCGAGCAGTGGGCGCAATCCAGCTAAAGAAACGCCGGCCATTTTGACTTTTACGGAACTGATTCCCATCGGCCTGGCAGCGCTGACCGGAATTATTAAGTAATTGTTTCAGAAGACAGCCGGTAGCTGGTATGTTGTGTTGAAAGAAATAGTGGTAAAAAGTGACTGACAAACTCTGCTGATCAAATCAGTGAGGAAGAAACCTAAGCGTTAATCCATCTCAGCGAAGGCAGTTTAGGACTTTGATCCTTAACTGCCTTTTTTTGGTCTCCTTACAACTGCTGTTTGTCGGAGCAAATTAACTAATTGAAAAAATAGTAGCTGCCTATTGTTAATTCAGCAGGCCGTTAAAGGCGTTCACCGGGGTTAGGGTCGTCACTGGGTGGGCCCGCAAAGCACTGGGCCTTCAACATCCAGTCACGGGCAGTATCACCGATAATTTTAAGCTCGGTGTCATCAACGTGCCTGCGCCGAACGACGACCAGACAAAAATCTTCGGCCTGTCCCTTGATCCTCTCCCGTGAATCTTCCGGTCCCCATGTCCATGCGGCACCGGATGGAGCGGTCAATTCCACCCGAACTTGATTCTGGGGGACGTCTAGGCCACGATTGATATAGCTCCAGCCAAAAGTCGTCACCCCCAGATGGGCAATATGACGCAGACGGTCTGTAAATCTGCGTTTTCGTCTCAGCGCATCGAAAATGTCCTGGCCGTGGGCCCAGGTTTCCATCAGGCGCGCTGTGGCAAATGACAGTGCGCTCATGGGCGGGCCATACCAGGGCAATCGATCTTTTGGCCCATGCTTAGCGAGTTCAACCAGCATGTTGTTGCGCTCTGACCGCCACCATTCAATCAGGCCCCGGATGGACCTGTCCCCGACTGTTTGTTTAATATGGTTTTCTATTCCTGCCAGATCCGGCCCGATCTCCGCTTGCAAGTGCTGCCGGAATGCCTTGGCGTTGGAAGCCGCCAGATAGGCCCGGTCCTCAAAGTACGCCAGGTGCGCGATTTGTTCTTTTATGGTCCAATGAGACGGCGTTGAAATATGCCACTGGTTCTCACTCAACGAGGCCACAAGCGCGTCGAGTTCCTGATATTCTGCTTGCAAATCTTCACATATTTTTTCCATAGGTCTACCCCCAAATGAACCTGGTTAGACTGGCTGGTGTTCAGTACATTTCATCGATCATCTGTTTGAATCGTTCGTTGACATATAAGGGATTGATCTCTTTCTTGATAAAATCCTTTAGCCGTGTCGAACTTGATTGAGTTCCTTTGACTTCATTGCGGACAGTCGTTGGATTATTTCCCGCTAAAATTGGGGGCCCGTTTTTCAATAAATGCAGTAATCCCTTCTTTGGCATCTTCGGTGGCGACGACCGCTTTCAGCTGTTGGGATAGATAATCGACCGCCTCTTCAAACGGCATGTCCGCCATTTTATAAAAGGCTTGCTTGCCGATCTTCATCCCAATCGGACTCTTTGCCGACAAAATTTGAAGCACCTTATCGACTTCTTCATCCAGCGCATCTGCAGGAACAACCCGCGTAAGCATTCCCATTTCCAACGCCTGTGCGGCGGTCAATTTTTCTCCAAGGAGTGCCATTTCCATGGCTTTCTTTCGGGTAACATTCCGGAAAATCAAGGCCCCGATCATCATCGGGAATAAACCGACATTTACTTCCGGTGTTCCGAAGCGGGCATTATCGGCCGCGATAACAATATCGCAGGCCAGCATGAATCCGGTTCCGCCGGCCAGGCAATAGCCGTTGACCCGTGCCACGGTGGGCTTCGGGAATGCAGCGATGCGTTTTAACAGGTCGGCGTAATTCTGAAAACCATCCTGGTCGTCGCTGGTCGTGCTCGTACCCAGGTCGGCCCCTGCACAAAACGCTTTTTCACCGGCGCCCGTGATGCAGACAGCCCTGACGTTTTGATCCTTTTCGGCGTCGTCCAGGTATTTAAAAAAAAGAACGGTGACATCGGCACTGATTGAATTTCGTTTGGACTCTCGATTGATGGTTAAATAGGCGACCCTGTTCTCAACCCTGTATAATAAATCCTGTTCAGCCATTTTGTCTCCTTATATTAAAATACGAACTTTTTCATGGGGCAGCACTTGCCGTGGATTTCTCTCTATGCCTTTAACGGTTCCAGTTTTTTCAAAGCAGGGAGTTTGCCGGAATCTTTCTCACGATCCAGCGCTTTTTGCGAGCAATCCTCGGCCGCAGTTTTTAACTGATTGCGCATTTTGCGACCGCTGCCTGCTCCTGCAGTTTTTCTAAAATCGAAGATGGTTCCCCTACCGGACCGAAAACATTCTTTTTCGGCACGCTGACATGGTCAAAGAAAATTTCGCATTGTTTATCGTACGCCAGTGTGTCCAGGAGAGTGATTTGGATACCGGGGCTCTTACGGTCGACCAGGATGATGCTGAGTCCATTTGCGGTTTGCGGGCTCGATTCATCTCTGACTGCACACAGAATGTAGTCGGATATGTGCGCGTTTTCAACAAAAATCTTGGTGCCGTTGAGGATGTAATTATTGCCGTTGTCGGTGATTTTTGTGCGGATACCATCCTGCCGGTACCATGCGCCGGGTTCGGTCAAAGCCAGGGCAAGGATCATATCACCGTCGGCGAACCGCGGCAGCAGTTCTCTTTTTTGATTTCCTTTTTAAAAAAAATCCCTCACGGATGAACGCGCCATTATTACCCACCAGTAGTTTTGCCATATTGATCGGCTGACAAGGCGGATGGGAACCTGAACATTAGCGAATGACTGCCCTTCGACTGTGCTCAGGGCGGTGAGCTTGTCGAAACCGCAGCCGAGAAAAAAAAAAGTGTTGAAGTTGCATTGGCGGAGCATATTGGTGTGCCGAACCTGTGACGTCTGAGGTGAGGCCGTTGTCTTTTGGGTAGAAGCGGGCAAATGCACCAAGGGGACACCGCGGGGTTGGGGTCCAAGCACCTGCGCAAGGATTACCGAGATATCGTCGGGAAGGGCCATCGCCAGATTCAGCAGTGGCGCTAGTGCTGACTCGTACCGCAGGCAGGTAACTGCTGGTAGCGGAAGTAAAAAAGGCTGGAAATCCACTTTATTGTGACCCAACCCTGGAAACTATTATTCTTCTCCCCTTTTATTGACTTCTAGGACTTCTTCCGGACCCGTGCCCGGAGCAATTTTTTCTTTTGCATCATTTTCCGCTGCAGAATTATCACTCTCTTCTTCAAGCCGCTGGCTGCTGGGCATGGTATTCGCCTGAGTATGGGCTATTTGCAGTGGGTTTCCACTGATTTCGGTAAGGGATTTAAAAAAGATTTGCAATTGGTCGCTGTCGTAACCCGTGAGGGTTTTTATGGTTCTGAGCAGGGCGTCGCTTACAACCTTTTTCTGGTCGGACAATTTTTTTTGCAAAACTTCAAGTTTGTTTTTTTGTTCTTCAATAAGCGCGTCTTTTTTACCAATTTCGGTGTTTTTGCTTGAAACTTTTTCTTCAAGTTGTTTGCGATATCTCCTGGATCTTAAAATAAACCAAGTCAATATTCCCAAAACGCTTAGAATAAAAATTAGCGCAAGGCCTTGATGAGTTGACAGCCAATTGAAAAAATTTCCTAAAAAATTGTAAACTGCCTCTTTAAGGGTATAAAACCCACCGCTTGAATCTGCTGTAACCACTTCGTTAGCTGCTCCCAGCTCTTTTTCCATTGTCTTCTCCTCTCTATAGATAACGATCCTGGTGAATAGAGGCATCGGTGGGGCCATTCGGATTGTCACACAATCCGATGATTTCCCGAATGGGGTCCTTTTCTGCGATCGCGGTCTTTTGTTTCACAATATACTTTGCAGCTGCCTTGCGAATATGTTCGGATTCGGAAATTTTGGTTTCGATGGCAAGCATCTTTAGCGCCCGATCGCTTTCTTCATCGAGATAAATCTGTTTTCTTTTCAGATTAGACATAACCTACCTCCAAATTGCAATGTGATGTACACACTATCCACTTCAAAAAAGATTGTCAACACTCCGATAAGAAGTCGTTTTTTGAGAGTGGCTGCAACCCAACATCTTGAGGCGCCGACTATACCGAAATATAAAGGTTTCTGGAATCCGACACGTTATCCCCTCATTGAGATTCACACGGTGGTTGTCTCCGCGATGATGCTGGGAAATCCCGGTCCGGACGAGCATGACGCCGATTGGGCGGAGTAGTTGAATAAAAAAGGCAGGGTCGAAGATGGACCCTGCCTCTTTTAATAATTTTAGCTAAACGGTTATTTAAAATTTGAAAAAAGCACTCTCGGATGCCAATTGGTGAGAGTGCTTTCAGTGTCTTTAATCCAGGCCGCTAAAAATAGCGTTTCCAACCAGCCTGAACGTATTTTTTGGATGGCCGCGGAAGGTGGCGTTGATAACGATCAAGGTGGTATCCTGAGCACCGCTGTCTTTGTTAAGAATTACGGCGTTATTATTTGCACCACTGGTCGGCCAATCTGGTCAATAACCGGCGACGAGAAATTCTTCTTACAGCATAACTCACCGCGGGCTGCGTCATCCCAAAGCGTTCGCTAATTCGGGGGCTGTAAGTCCCAGCTCGCACACGGCCCAATAAAACAGCAGACTTCGTGCTGCCACTTGAATCTTGCGGCGCCCTTTGGAATAGATCACATCCTTTTCAATGCCGAATATCCCCATTTTAAACAATTGGCCGTGCCGGCGGTGGAAGCATAAAATACCTGTCCCCATCTTTTCCCATCTTTTCTCCCAGCCTGATATACGGGGCGGGAATTGAAATTCCTCCAAAGGCCTTGAAAGAAGTAGAACTCATTACCATCAGCCTGATTGCGCCACCCGCCGCGTTGCCCGCAGACGGCGCCTTTGCTGGCGGCGAATGTGTCAATTTCGGGCCTGAGGGTCTGGTATTTGGTTCAAAGGTTGATCTTATGCTGCCTTATTTTGACAATGACGGCGATGGACTGCTGGATGGAACCAACAGCATTGAGCTTCAAATCGGTGTTAAACATTTTAACAGGTCATCCGGCAATTGGGAAACAGTAGAAGTGGTCGACCGTCAAGCCGACCTGAATCTGGCGCATGTTGCCAGCAGTCATTTATCTCCCTACATACCCTATGGGAGTTGCAACGGCCTTCCCCTCCAGCCCGATCAAGTTAATGATGTTGCTCCTAAATATGATGTCGGCTTTGGGGCGCCGCCTGGTGGATTGGGGAGTCTCTTCCAGAGTTTTACACCAAGGGCTTCAGCACTGGCGGCAATAGATATCGGCATGAATACCGGCGGAGATTTTCCGTCTTTAGGTTATGAAACAACGGTCAATGTACGATCGGACAGTCCCAACGGACCGCTGTTGGGAACCGCAACCGTCCTGGTGCCCGGGCCGCAAAGCGTCGGGGCCCAGTTGGAGGTTCGGTTTGATTTTTCGCCGGTCATTCCTTTGTCCCCGGGAAATCCCTATCTGATCGAATGGATTTCACCCTTTGAGGGCGGCCGGACACTGACTTGGATGACGGCTGATCGCGACTCTTATTCGGGTGGCACGGCGTTTGGTTGCGCCGGAATCGCCATCTTGGGCGACGACCTAATTTTCAAAACCTATGCGGTGGAACCACTCCCGGCGGAAAAGGAAACCGCCTATTTTGAGTTGATGACGGATCTCAAAATCGATGCGGCCACGAAACTGGCGGAGGACGAAAAGGAGATTTTAACTCATTTGATCAGACAGCTTGAATACCAGGCGACCTGCGATTGGGAGGAGCTGCACCGGCCCGAGGTGTCCTCTGTGTCCATCGACGAACTCAAATTGATCCGGCTGCGAAGACTGGCAGTCGCTTTTTATCACGAGGTCAATGATAGTTTTCTCTGGAAAATAGTCGACTACAGCCAGAGCGCTCTCAATGTTCTGCTGGGATTCACTATCTTGAACGGTAATCCCTCTTTTTTGGACCCCGCCAATAGGGGCAGCGATTTCGCCAATATCGCACCGGATCGCTAATATTTTCGCAACGGCGTGTGGTCTGCCAACCCATTGCATGCGATGGTCATCATGCACATTGTACGCGATCTCTACAAGCCTGCCGAACCACAGGCGGCGCTCTTCGCATTCGTCGATTACCTGCGCGAACTGGGATGGCACCACGGCAATCAAAGTGATCCGGCTTGGCGGGAATTGCCCTACCATGTGTCGACGACACCTGATGGGATCAGTGTCAGCGTCTGGAATTTTGAAGCTTACTTCATGATTAATCAGGGAGGCGGTTGTTCCTCGGCTTCCGGAGTTATCCGGGAGGCCATGCGGGCATTTAATATTCCCGTTATCGTGGATACCTGAATTAATAATAAAATTTCCCATGCATTCGTTCCCTGCCCAACGCTGAATAAGGAGCCGGGAGATAATGGCCGAAAACATCCCGGAAAAGCCCTAAAAACTCTGCAAGAGAATGCCTTTCAAAAGCAGCACGGCCTTTCCCAGTCTCACTTAAATGACGGGTTAGCAAGGTTAATTTTCCTTCGTCATGTCAGCCTCTGCAAGTTTATCTATTTCTGCAAACCCCATGAGCTTGTTTGTGACAAGTCCATTTTGAGTTATCAGCTGCAAATCTGTTGCAATTGCTTGTAAGCATGCCGCGACAGTTATTTTATGGCATTTATCGAAGATATCACAGTTCAAACACTTATAGGGAGGTTCACCATGGAGCATATCTTCTGCCTGCTGCCCAAAACATTCTTTTGAATCCCATTCATTGTTCATTATCATATCCTATATTGCCGAACGCTGCGGATAACCTGGACAAAAAGCGTCAGCTTTTTGGATCAGAGTTAATCCGCTTGTTCGAATCAGGGTTATTTAGAAACCTCTTTTAATCTTTCTGCGATCCATATTTTAATAATAGATTGACGTGGTACACCAAGGCGCCTAGCTTCCCTATCTAAGCTGTGAATCATCCATACTGGGAAATCCACATTTACTCTTTTCTGCTCTTGCCCTGGTCTCCTTGCTTTCGAAAGATCAAGAGACTTGGTAATATCCTCCCCGGAATCAAACTTTTTATCTAAGTCTTTAGCTTTCATAAATATCAATTTCCTCTTTTCGGGATCGACGCACAGAAATAATTCGGACTTTTTCATTCCTGTATGTAATGATTGTTGACCAGCATTTATCAGAAATTTTACCGATTATCAGAAACCTCTCTTCATCAATGGTTTTTGCTGGGATTTCAATTCGATCCGGATCATTCCACAAAGCTTGAGCTTCAACAAAATCAATCCCGTGTTTTTTTAAATTGATTTGGCTTTTTCGTTTGTCGAATTCAAATTCCATAACGGTATGATTAATATACTATAATTATACCTAAGTCAACCCAGATTATTTTTTAAGTTCATCTGCAGAAAGTCCCTGAGTTAATTTATTCGGTGTTCCTGTCGGGCCAAATCAAAGGCGAAAGGTTCCCTTTTCAGGATCAGAATTATGCGCTTTTCCCCCACATGACGGTGTTTGAAAACGTCGCTTTTGCGCTTAAAATGCGCAAACTCAATTTCGTGAATTTGACAATTTATATATTTTTTCAGCATGAAAAAATATTGCTTGACAGATATATTAGTATACTAGTATATCAATTGGTAATTGCTATTGTGCACATCTGATCCGGGATTTCTATTTAACGCTCTTTTGTTATTCTGCGCTAAGAAAAAACACAACGAGATTGCATTTTAAACATGATTTACCCTATGACGCCAAAAGCGTTAACCAAATTTCAGATATTGCCAAACCGGTTGTATGCTGTTGGATTACCGGTTTGACGATTTCAGCCACGGTTAAACACGTTAAACCATCCATCCGTTGTGGTTGCCAATTGCGTTTTCGCCAAACCCAAAACCTAAAAAGGAGGGAGTTATGAAAAAAAGTATTTTGATTTTTGTTCTGGTACTGACCCTGGCCATGCCGAGCGCTGTTTTGGCCGCCGGCGCGGCCGATGAAAAAACATTTGTTTATGCCACCTACGGCGATGTCAAAGACTGGGATCCTTCCATAGCATATTCCCTGGAGGTTTATTTGTTGCAACAGGTTTATGAGACGCTGACCTATTATAATGCACCCGGAGCCAAACCCCTGGTTCTGCCCGGTCTGGCCACGTCCTGGGAGGTATCGGAAGATGGTTTGACATGGACATTTAAGCTGCGCCAAGGCGTCAAGTTTCACGACGGCGAGCCGTTTAATGCGGCTGCTGTCAAATACAGCATCGATCGAACCAAGAAGATGGGTAAAGGGGCGGCTTTCATCTGGGGTGCCGTAGCGGAGATAAAAGTGGTTGATGACTATACGGTACAGTTTGTGTGTAAGAATCCGGCGCCCATCGACATTATTGCATCGGGCCAGTATGGTGCCTATATTTTTTCTCCTAAATCCGGCGAAAAAGGCACCGATTGGTTCATGCAGGGCAACGAAGCCGGCACCGGCCCTTATAAAGTTGACCATTATGAGAAAAGTCAGGAAGTTATTCTGTCCAAATATGACGAGTACTGGGGCGGCTGGGAAGGCAGGCACTTTGAGCGGGCCATCCTCAAGGTCGTTACCGAGGCCTCGACCCATATCCAGATGATGAAGAGCGGGGAAGCCGATATTTCAAACGCCATCGCGGCCGACGCCCTGCCGGCAATGAGAAAAGATCCCGGGGTGGAGGTGTCGACCCCGCCGGTCTGGCGAAACTCCCAATGGTTGCTCAACACAAAGAAAGCCCCTACGGATAACCTCAAAATCCGCCAGGCGATATGTTCTGCCTTTGACTATCAAAGTTTTGTAAGCGCAATTTCCGGCGGTCTTGCCTCGGTGCCGAGCGGTGCCATTCCGCCGAACATGTGGGGCCACAACCCAAATCTCAGAATTTATAAGTTTGATCTGGAAAAAGCCAAAAAACTGGTAGCGGAAAGCGGCCTTTCTAAAGACAAGCTGAAACTGCGCCTGGCTTATATCGGAACCACTCAGTTCTATGCCCAAAGCGCCCAGATGCTGCAGGCAAACCTGGCGCAGATCGGGATCACCTTAGAGCTGACCCCCGGTCCCTGGGCGACGATCTGGGAGCAGGCCAAAAACCTGGATACGGCTCCCAACATTCAATCCATGACCTGGTGGCCGTCATGGCCGTCTCCGAGCGACTGGTTGATTTCCCTATTCCGGTCCGAAGAAAAAACCCTGTTCAATTTGTCGCACTACGCCAATCCTAAATTCGATGCGCTGATCAATGAAGGTGTCAAGAAGGAAGGTGTCGACCGGGCCGATGCCACCAAAGCCTACCAGGATGCCCAGAAGATTCTGGTGGATGATGCGGTGGCCGTTTTCTTTGCAGACTGGAAGGGACGAATAGTGAAACGAGCGTCGATCAAAGGCTACGTTCACAACCCGGCTTATGACGCCGCCAGATGGTATACGCTTTATCGCAATTAAGCGATCCATTCCGGGGAGGGGGCTTCGCACTATTAAGAGCCCCCCTAATTCCCACCCGAATTTGCATAAGCGCTGACTTATTGGGTGGGGAGTTGTCATTCCGGCGAAAGAGGCTGTGTCATCATGAAAAAGTACATCCTAAAACGTCTGGCACTCGCCGTCCTGGTTCTCTTCGGGTTGACCATCATCACTTTTTTTCTGGCACGGGTCATCCCGGGTGACCCGGCGGCTTTGTGGGTCGGGCAGCGCGCCAAAGCCGAGCAGATGGAAGCCGCCCGCAAAGAGCTGGGACTGGACAAGCCGCTTCCGCTGCAGTTTCTGGTCTACATGAAAAACCTCGTCACGGGCGACCTGGGCACATCCCTGCGTACCCGCCGCAGGGTGAGCGATGAAATTTTGCGGCGTTATGCGGCCACGTTTGAACTGGTGACGGTTTCGATTGTGATTGCCCTGCTGATCGGCCTTCCGGTCGGGGTGGTTTCGGCGGTGCGCAAAGACAAACCGGTGGACCATGTCAGTCGGGCGGTGTCGATCTCGGGTGTGGCCATACCGGTGTTTTGGCTGGGAATGATTCTGCAGTTGCTCCTGAATGGCAAACTGGGGTGGTTACCGCTGCAAGGCCGTATCGGCTCCCAGGTACTGCTCAGCGACCCGGTTAACCCGATTACCGGTTTTTATCTTTTTGATTCCCTGGTGACCGGTAATTGGCCGGCCTTCGTCAGTTGTGTTAAACATATTGTTCTGCCGGCCATCACCCTGTCATTTGCCTCGCTGGCAGTGGTCACCAGGATGTCACGCTCCTCCATGCTGGAGGTGCTCAAAGAAGATTTTATCCAGACATCCCAGGCCTATGGTGTCAGCCGCCGGACGATTCTTTACAAATACGCCCTCAAAAATGCCCTGATCCCGACCATTACCGTAGTGGGGCTGACCTACGGGATGATGCTGGGGGGATCGGTGGTGGTGGAGTCCATTTTTGACTGGCCCGGACTGGGACATTTTATCGTACTTTCGGTTACCACCAATGATTACCCGGCCATCATGGGCTCGACCCTGACCTTTGCCTTAACCTATGTCACCATCAACCTGATTGTTGATTTGATTTACTTTGTGGTTGACCCGCGCATCAAAGTTCCCGGTAGCAGGAGGTAAGCCATGGTCGGTGCTAGAACAGAAATATCGATTGCAAATGGCCGGGGCGGTTATCGTCGGGAGCGTTTGCGATACTTCATCCACTTAACCAAACGCAATCCGTTGTTCCTTGCCGGTTTCGTGGCAGTGGCCTTGATTGTATTCGGGGCCATTTTTGCGCCTTGGGTGACGCCTTATCCCGAGGATGCCAAGTTCGGGATGCATTTCACCCAAAAGCTCAAACCACCCAGCTCGGATCATTTCTTCGGCACTGACGCTATGGGACGCGACATCTTTACACGGGTGGTTTTCGGAACCCGCATGTCAGTCAGAATCGGCGTGACGGTGCTGGCGATTGCCCTGTCCATTGGTGTGCCGCTGGGGCTTGTGGCCGGCTTTTTCGGGGGGCGTGTGAGCGATGTGATCATGCGTATCAGCGACATGTTCATGGCTTTTCCAGCCCTCCTGTTGCCACTGGCTATTTCGGCCGCCCTGGGGCCGTCGATCACCAACGCCATGATCGCGATTGCCGTAGCCTGGTTTCCCTGGTATGTGCGCATCGTGCGCGCCCAGGTTTTGACCATCAAAGAGCAGTTGTACATCGAGGCCGCCCGTTCGATCGGAGCCGGCCGTTTCAGAATTCTGGCTCGGCATGTGTTGCCCAACGCAGTAGCACCGGTTATCATCCAGGCCTCCATGGACATGGGTTATACCATATTAACCGCTGCCACGCTGAGTTTCATCGGGGTCGGCGCCCGGCCGCCGACAGTGGAGTGGGGCTTGATGGTGACCGAGTCGCGGGCATACTTCATGGATTTCTGGTGGACGGTGACCTTTCCCGGTCTGGCCATCTTTGTGACCGTACTGGCCTTCAACCTGGTGGGAGACGGGCTGCGGGACATGCTGGACCCAAAGGTTAGAGATTAAGCATGCAAGAGCCGATTCTGGAAATAGAAGATCTGAAAACTCATTTTTTCACCTACAACGGTGTGGTCAAGGCGGTGGATGGAATCAGTCTGAAGATCCACCGGGAAGAGGTTTTGGGTATCGTGGGCGAATCCGGTTGCGGCAAGTCGGTGACCGTGCGATCCGCCATGGGCCTGGTTCCGGAGCCGGGCCGGGTTGTGGGCGGAAGGGTGCTGCTGGACGGTGAGAAACTGCTGGATAAGAGTGACGCGGAGCTGCGCCGAATTCGCGGCAGCCGGATGTCGATGATTTTCCAGAACCCGCTGTCCTCGTTAAACCCGGTATTCACCATCGGGGATCAGGTGGGCCATGTGATCAGCATTCACCAGGGTAAGAATAAAAAGGAAGCCCGTCGCCGGGCAGTCGAGACCTTTGAGTTGGTGCGTCTGCCGGACCCCGACCGGCTGTTGAATAAGTATCCGCATGAACTCAGCGGCGGCATGCTGCAGCGGGTCATGATCGCCATGGCCCTGTCCTGTAATCCGGAGGTTCTGATTGCCGATGAGCCCACCACGGCCCTGGATGTGACCATCCAGGCCCAGATTCTCTCCTTGATGCTGAAGCTCAAAGAAGAGACGGGCACGGCGATTATCATGATCACCCACGATCTAGGGGTGGTGGCTGAAACCTGCGACCGGGTGGCGGTGATGTATGCCGGGCTGATCGTTGAGCAGGGCCCGGTGCAGAAGATCTTCAATGACCCCCTACATCCGTACACCGAGGGACTGTTGTCTTCGCTGCCCGGGCAGCAGACCGACGGGGATGAACTCAAGACCATTGAAGGGTTGGTGCCTGATCTGATCCACCCGCCGCCGGGATGCCGTTTTCATCCGCGCTGCGGACTGACAGAAGATATTTGCCATAAAAAAATTCCCGAATTGCTGGACAAAGGCAACGGTCGGGCGGTGGCCTGCCACCTTCGATAAAGCGATTTTGCCCTAAATTGAACTTAAAGCCGGGTACTTTGAGCCCGGATACTAAAGCAAAAAGATGGCACTTGTAGAAGCCTTGAACATAAAGAAGTATTTTCCTACCCAGGGCGGGCGGCTGGTGAAAGCCGTGGATGACGTTTCCTTCGTGGTAAAGGCCGGTGAGACCCTGGGGATGGTGGGAGAGTCCGGCTGCGGCAAATCCACCATCGGCCGGGTGATTTTGAATCTAATTGCGCCCAGTGACGGACAGCTGATGTTCGAGGATCGTAATATTTTCGACCTGCCGCGGACCGAGCGGCGGGCGCTGCGCCGTAAAATGGGGATCGTTTTTCAGGACCCGTATTCATCCCTGAATCCCCGGATGAATGTTTTGCAGATTGTGGGTGAGCCTTTGATCGTTCACCACAAGCTTAAAGGGGCCCGACTCAGGCAAGAAGTTGTTCGTCTGCTGGAGCAGGTCGGGCTCAAACCCGAGCAGATCAACCGCTACCCGCACCAGTTTTCGGGGGGGCAGCGGCAGCGGCTTGGGATTGCACGCGCATTGGCGTTGGGCCCGAAATTTTTAATTTTGGACGAACCGACCAGCGCTCTGGATGTATCGGTCCAGGCCCAGGTGCTGAACTTGATCAAAAAGCTGCAGACCGCCAAAGCGCTGACCTATTTATTTATTACCCATGATTTGAATGTGGTTCGTTATATCGCCGACCGGGTGATCGTGATGTATCTGGGCAAACTGGTTGAAGAAGGAAATGTGGCTGATATATTTAAACAGCCGTTGCATCCGTATACCCAGGCGCTGCTGTCCGCCAATCCAAAAATCGATCCGAGTTTGAGAGGCGAGCGAACACTGCTGGAGGGTGATGTGCCTTCCCCGGCCGATCCGCCACCGGGGTGCAGCTTTCATACCCGCTGCCCCCTTGCTGTAGACGAATGCCGCAAAATAGAGCCGGAGTTGAGGCAGGTAAGTGATCGCAAAGTTTCCTGCCATCTGGTTTGAGGAATAAAGGAATTATCAAAATGCAAGAAATAGCGTTTAACAATCTTTTAAATCAACCCGGCCAATCATTGTTGCGGACCCAGGTCTATGAGTACCTGCGCAATGAACTGAAAGCAGAAAATTTAAAGCCCGGCATGTTTATCAGCATGAATCTGATTATAAAAAACCTGGGTATCAGCCGCACACCGCTCAGGGATGCCCTTTTACAGCTTCAAACAGAAGGCTTTATAACGTTTCTGCCCCAGCGAGGGATTCGCATTAATGAACTATCCCAGCAGGATATCGAAGATCTTTACGAAATTCTCGGTGCACTGGATTCACGCGTGTTGCTTGCCGTTTTTGATAAAATCGGTTCCTTTGAAATCGAAAAAATGAAAACACTGAATCAAGAAATGCGAAAAAATATATCAGGAAACACATTTGCCCGTTATTGGGATTTAAATACGAATTTTCATAATGTCTATCTTAACCTTTCGTCCAATAAGCCGATTTTGAATCAAATTAATATTATTCGCCAAAGGTTATTTGAGTTCGGGAAAAAGGACTGGATTCGCAAAATGCGTGAAATGAACCATGGCGAGCACTTGATTATGATTGAAATGATTGAAAAGGGCGATGCGGTTCAAGCAGCGGATTATATGAGGGATGTGCATTGTGTTATAAATTACTGACAGAAGTCAGATGACAGAGGTGCGATGACAGAAGTCGGATGTCAGATTACAGAGGTCGGATTGCAGAGGTGGGAAGCCGGTTGACAGAAAATAGAATTCGGAAGAGGGAATGCGGAAGCTGGAAATAGAACAGCAAAGACAAATTAACCACGGATGTTCACTGAATCGCACGGATGGACCATCGCTAAAACAAATTCTCAATGTAATTCAGTGGCGAGTAAATATAGTAATTGGAGGATAAATGTCCAGAAAGCTTGGGGTTGCCGGGATACAGATGCATGTGACCCATGGAAAAGACAATACGGAAGCCATGTTGAAAAAGTTGAAAACCGTTGCGGACCTTTTCCCCTGGGCGGATATCATATGTTTTAGCGAACTTTGCATGAGTGGCCTGGACATGAATCAGGCCATGCCGATTCCCAATCCGTCACTGGATCAGATCATTTATTGGGCCCGGAAGAACAAAAAATGGATTATACCCGGTTCTGTTTATGAGAAAGAAAAAGACAAAATTTATAACACCTCGCTGGTGATCTCACCGAAAGGCAAGATTGTTGCCAAATACCGAAAACTGTTTCCCTGGCGACCATTGGAAAAAACTGAAGCCGGGGAGGATTTTTGCATTTTTGACATCCCGGGAAAAGGTCGGTTCGGGCTGTGCATTTGTTATGACGTCTGGTTTCCCGAGGTAATCAGAAGCCTTGCCTGGATGGGTGCTGAGGCGGTGTTTTGCCCGACGGCAACCTATACCTCCGACCGTGCCCAGGAGATAATCATGGCCCAGGCTAACGCCATATCAAACCAGCTTTACCTTTTTAACGTAAATGGCCTTGGCGTCGGCGGTATCGGTCAATCGATCTTTGTTGACCCAGAAGGACGAGTCCTGCAGACTTCCGGTGAATCCGAGATTATCATGACGGAAGTTATAGATCTAGACCACACGACGCGCGTCCGGGAATACGGCACCATGGGACAGTGCCAGGTTTGGAAAGCGCTGGCAGATTTTAAAGGACGATTTCCAGTATACCAGGAAGATATCCTCAAGGGGAATATCTTTAAATCGATTGGCCCGTTAAAGCGGCATAAAAAGATTGGTAAATAGTTGAAGTGAAGGTGATTGTTATTTCTTATAGTCAGAATTCGAAAATCAGGTTTCAGGTGTCAGGTTTCGGGTGTCAGAAAGCGATGAACGCAAGAGCTGAAACTCATACCCTGAAATTTGAACACTGACACCTGGAAGTTTGGGTAAAATTATCAACGGCCTTGAATTAGACTCTTTCGAATTTAAATGAACCCGGTAATTGTCTTCGCCACCTTCCAGAGGACTTCCTGAGACCTCCCCCTCTGCAGGAAGAGCATTCACTATGTCAGGAGGGTGAACGCGAAAGGGTCAGACTACTTCCCACGCTGTTTAACTGGAAAGCCCAAGGTAGTTCTTCTTCAAAACGAGAGAGCGCTTTATGGCCGGTACAGTGCATGGGTACGATCACTTCCGGTGAAAATTTTTTCATTTCTGCAATGGTCGGTTCAATTGCAGGCGCCATCGCGGGTCCCGTAAGATGAAACCCGCCCACGACGGCACATATACGCGATTGGCCGGTCAACTCACGTGCGAAATGAAGCGAATTGATGATCCCGGCATGGGCGCAGCCCGATATGACCACAAGTCCCCGATCTCCGAGGCTTACAACTATAAACTGGTCATCGCTGAAGGCATCCGGCACAATCTGGCCGTCCCGCTCTATAAAGGCCGCCGGCATACCCTTTTCATAGGGTGTAATGCGCGGAACTTCACCCGAAACCAGGAGCGTGTTTTCAGCCAGGTATAGTGGGCCCTTGCCTTCCTTCAGATTGATGTTAGCGGTATTAATCGAATCGCGTTGAAATGGCCGGGGTAGGGTCAGTCTTTTACCATCGGGCAGCGACAGGAAACGGGGGAGGAATCCGTCCGGGTGCATAATCACAGGCACACTTTCGCGCAGGCCTTCAAGAACCGAATGCAGTCCGCCTGTATGGTCCATGTGGCCGTGACTGAGAACGACGGCCTCCACCTCCTTTAGGTCTATCCCCAAAAATTCGAGATTGCGAGTTACGGTTTTTAACCGCGATTACCCGGGTAATCGTGGCCGCCCCGCTTGAAAAACAGCGGGATGCAAGCAGAGGCCATTCCCACCAAGCATTATTTAAGGCATTCGAGGGCTTCGTAAGGCGGATAGTCCGTTGTCTTGGTTGGTTCCAAGAATAAGCACGACGCGTACCAAACTATGCCGGGCTAAAGACGAACCGCTGGCAATTGGTCCCTGCCCGGCGCTCCTCCGCCGATGAAGTTGACAAGCAGGGTTGTATTTAGTATTCGTCGGATAGCAGCTTGGTTCCCCATGCCGATGGGAATATCGATGCCCGCCTGTTTCAGGGCAATGCCATGAGCATCGGGTGCTGGCGGGAGGCCGCTGCCGGCAAGATGGATTATCTCACCGCGGTTACCGACAACGATGCCGTGAATATGATGGCCTGCTTGATTGCCGACCGCATTGGCATTCCGCGCAAAATAGCCCGGGTACGCTCCCTTTTGAAGGCATTTTATCCCATAAACTGGACCTATGCCAGGTTTAAGCCGGACGGAAATCTCTCCATTACTCCTGATAAAGTGTGCGACTGCCATCAATGTCACAGCATTGCATTTCATTTGACCGGAGACCTGATTTTCACCCAGTTTCCATAATTTTAGGCAATTTAGATCAATTTAGGCATTCGTTTATTCTGAGGACTATATGCCTCTTCTGCACTCAGTCGGCGAGAAAATAAGGATTGACCGGACCCTACCATGGCTTCATTTCGCGGGCGCACTGCTTGTCGTTGTTCTCACCGCACTTTTTTCAGCGGTTCACAGCCCCCTGGGCCAGGAAATATCAGCGGGTGAAAGTTCTGGTTTTGCATGGATGCGGGCCAACATCACAACGAGTATGGGATTTGGGCTGGTTTATCTGGTTCTGGTGTGTTGGATTCAACTCCGGCAGATGCGGCACTCATCAATTACGGATACCAGATTGTTGTCATTTTTGGTCTGTCTGCAAATCCTCAGTGTCGCCGCCATTGCACTGCTGCTTTTTATCCAACAGACAGACTTTCTGTCTTTGGTTTATGCAGTCCTGCTGATATCCACCCTTATTCAGGGGATTATTGCCTTTCGGCGTATTGGTTTAGCCGGCTTCGATTATCAATCGGTGATGTTACAAAAGCCTGGGGTAAATGCAGGCCTTTTTTTCATTCTGCTGTTTATTTTTGGCGCCGTCATTTCATTTTTAGACCCTTCCAGACATCGATTGGCAGATCAAATCCTGCTGGACTCGAATTTCGAGACCCACTTGACATATGTTTTTCCCTCGATATTGTCCGGGGTTGCCAGTGTCTGGCTCGGGATCGGCATGCTCATCATTATCGGCGGCTTCAGCCGCCTGCTTTCTAAATTCTATGGGATCCAAGACGTTAAATGGATAGTATTTTTCCTGATATTTTTTTCATTAGTAGCCGTATTTACAGGTTTTCTTCTCCTTACCCTTTTTTATGCAATTTCCTGGCAGATCAATAACCTGCACTTAAAATCAACTGTATGGCAGCTATTTTTATTTTTCAGTGTGGCAGGCGGGATGTTATTTTCAAGTGCTTTTTACAGGATTATCCCGCAGATACCCCAATCTCGAAAAAGCAGTCTGATCGGTATCGTTGCGCTAACCTTCGGTGCAGCGATTCTTTTCCCGTTGACCGGGCTTTTGTTATCTCGGCGAAACTCCAACACCTGCTGGGTATTGCTGTTGATTTTAACTCTGGCCGCCTGCGTATTGATCGGCTATGTGGCTTTGTTCAGTGATCTGTTTAACCCCTGGTTTACGACATATTCCTATCTCAAAGGGGCAATATTAAAAATTGTATCTGTGGTCGCTGCCGGAACAGCTCTGCTGCTGATCGAACAGTTTCTTCGCCTGAAGTCCGCTGGGCCATCTAATTTTGGCCGACTGATGCTTGTCCTGGCAATTACAGCAGTTCTTGGATTTTTACCCTTTTATGCCCTCGAACAGTATCCCGAGGTCAAGGTCGTCGTGCTTCAATTCAACGAACTGACCCGCGTGGATACAACATTCGCCCGCGAGTTTGCTGACGTATTGGGAATTGGTAAATGGATTCATCTCGGGCAGCGTCCACCTCAAAACAGCAGCCCCCATCCGTGGCCCCAGCCCTGGCAGCTGAGCAAATCCCATCCATCCCTTTTGCCCGCAGGCTTCAATTTGCTGGTCATTGTCGTGGATGCCCTGCGCGGTGATGCCTTTCATTCCGCCGGTTACCACCGCAACCTGACTCCTTTTCTGGATCGTTGGACCAGTGAGGAAGCGATATCTTTTCAGCGGTCATACAGCCAGGGTGGTGGCTCTTTTGCCGCGTTTCCGTTTCTGGTTGCCGGCAGAAGCCGTTTCGATCTTTACGGGCTGAGTTTATACCAACAAAATCTATATTTTAAGATCGCACAGGCCGAGGGAATTGAGCATTACATGCTGATGAAGGCATTCGGCCCGCGCGACATTTTCCCACCGGACTTAGCGGTTACCGAACTCGCCTTTCCACGGGCTGTCAGTGAGCGGCGTTCAGCGACGGCAGATGAGGTGTTTGAATCCGCGCGCAATGCAATCCGGACCTTACCCGCAGGTGAACGGTTTCTTTGTTTTTTGCACCTTATGGACGTTCACAACGATCTTTGGAAGAAAGAGGGCGGGATCGACTTTGGTGATGCACCACGGGATTTATATGACAATAATTTATCTTATCTTGACCGCGCCTTCAGCCGATTTATCACCTGGTTCAAAGAAGAAAGAACGTATGATCGAACCGTCATTCTGTTTACATCCGATCATGGCGAGCAATTTTGGGAGCACGGCGCCAGTCTGCACGGGCATACCGTATACGAAGAAGAAATTCGAATTCCGTTAATTCTCAATGCTCACGGCATTCAAAAGCGGTTTGAAACTGTTCCGGTTATCGCCGCCGACATGGCGCCGACCATTGCTGATCTGGCGGGATATTCAATCAACCCGCCCTATGATGACCCCCATATGGGTATTTCCCTTGTGCCCCTGATTGTGAGCAAAGAAAGGCAGCGGTATCTGGAAAGGGATGTGGTTGGCAGGGCTTCCTTCAAACGGCGCTATTTCCTGTATCGAAATTGGGAGTGGAAATTGATTTATTTTGCCGAATTGGATCTGTTGCAACTGTTCAATGTGGTTTACGACCCATTTGAGAAAAATAACTTGCTTACGGAAGAACCGGAGTTAGCTGCCGAACTGGAGCAAGAGCTGCTTGAATATCTAAAAACAGTAGAAGGCAAAACTTATCGGTCAATTCTTTCCAAACGATAAACAGCCTGCATTTATTTGTCATTGAGTAAGATGCACGTTGTGAGTGTTATAGCCCGATTGCCGTGTTAATGATTAATAACGCCCGCTGCCGCGTCTATCTCCCCCCCCTCCTCCTCTATCTCTACCGCGGCGGTCGTCAGTGTGAGGCCGAGCCTCATTGACGGTAATCGTTCTGCCTTTCAAGGGCTTCCCATTTAAAACTTCGATTGCAGACTGAGCCTCGGCTTGAACGGGCATTTCCACGAATCCAAAGCCTTTTGATTGACCATTTTGCTCATCTTTTATAACAGTTGCGGACACGACCTGTCCGAAGGCCTCGAAAGCCTGGCGCAAATCACCTTCGGTAACATTGTATGACAGGTTGCCAATGAAAATGTTCATTTTAATCCCCCTTTTTTAACCCTAAAGCTTTGGTGCCTTTTAATACCTGCAATACTTGCCAAAATCGCAGTTTGCGGTATTACAGGGATTATCACACGTATACCACAAAGTTCTCAGTGCTGTCAAAAGCTGGGAGATATAGAACCAGATCACCTACCCCCCCAAGGGTGCAAAGTTAAAACCCAAAAAGATGTCTTTAAAAGTAAAGTTTCTCCGGCCCTTTATAATAATGGTATTAATTCATTGACTTTGCATAATTTATGCGCATCTTAAATATATAAGTTAAGTGTCACACCAACTTCGACACCTATAAAATAAACCGTGGGACGGCTTTGAGTCTCCAAAGGTTATACTTTAAAAAAGGGGGTTTGGCACGTGGCACTTAACAGGTTTCTCGGGTGTGCGTGCATCCTTCCTGATGGATTTTAACGGTGCCCTTGATTCCACCCATCTTTTCAACCCCAATAAGGGCCTTCCGGTGAAGAAACTACTCAAAATTCCTTAACCATGCTCCCGACCGAATATGATGGGGATGTTCCGTCGGGAAGTGGCGACCCTTCATTTCTCTATTGGATACCATCAAGATCATCTTACTGCATCTTATAATCTTAACCAATTAGAGCCGTTCAGCAAGACAAAGTTAACCTTATTTTGCCTTTTAAATAGGTGGATGTTCCCTTGAGGAAAACACTCAAATGGTGCCTGCGTTGCTTCTGAGCAAATGAATGTGATCTGTCGTGAGCTTCAAATGCCATTTGATTCATATACACAATAAATTAAAATGGGGGGGAATCAAATGAAATCGGAAACTGCAGGAAAAATTAAGTTTTCAGTTTGGGGCCTTATTTGCGGGGCCGTCATCGCAATTATCATCGGCTTTGCCTGGGGGGGGTGGACAACCTTCAGAACTACCCAAAAGATGAGCGAAGAGGCGGTCTTGGCGAGTCAGGCGGCGGTCTGCGTTGCCCAATTTATGATGGAACCGAACCATAAAGAAAAACTTAAAGAATTGGGGGAATTAAATTCATGGAAGAGAGCTGAATTCATTGAAAAAGGGGGCTGGGATAAAATGCCCGGGCAAGAAAAGGCCGGCTATCTTGTATCCCGAGCATGCGCCGATGGGCTTGAACTTCTTTTCGAAAAATGAGATAAATGAAGTAACTGTTATAGGTGATTCATCATTTATCATATGTGGGTCACCTTTTTTGCTGCTTTTCGAATAAGCGCTTCAATATGGTCGTGGTGTTTTCTTATCGCATCTTCCGCCTCCTCGCGCTCGATAATTATTGCTATATTTTCAGCAACAGAGTTTATTAGATTTTTTGCTTCCTTAAGAAATGGGCCCTCCTCAAGCTCTGGTTTTTCTTCCAGATAACACACTTCCAGAGTGCCGATCCATTTATCGGTTACCGCGATTTCACGCGATATTTTCCATTTCGTGTCTCTAAAATTTTTGGTTTTAATCGCATAATCACCAAAAATAAGTCGAGCGCAAGTAATTTCAGGGTATTGAATTGCAGGTGGAATGAAATCAATGACTGCTTGAAGGACGGCCTCCAGTGAAAAATCAGTGGCATCCCTAAAACTTGAAATATCATAAAGGCAGTTTAACTCTTTGATTCGTTCTCTAAGTCTATGAGAGACCAGGTCCAGTTCCTCTGCATCAGATTGTTTGAGAGCCTTAATTTCTTTTTTTAGTTCCTCATTTATATGTATCAGGCTTATTGTGCGCCTTATATGACTGTATTCGGACGCTTTCCGTTCCTTGTTAAGTTCTTTTGTTTTGCGAACATATTCCAAAACTTCTTTTTCAAGGTCCTTAATTTCTTGTTCCAATTGGTTGTAGGTCGGTTTTCCTGCCATGAGAACATCGCCTTTTCAAATAAGAATTTAAAGAAAGATTATTTCATGCTCGGATTAGATTGGTTCATCTTGCCAATTCCAACAGCCAAATCGAAAATAACAACATTTCCTAAGCCTGTTAATTATCCCCAGTGACATCTTTTTCAAACAAATAATCTATCAGGAGCTCACGTGTTGTTGGATTTCTCATCACTTTTCTTCGACGAAAGCTCATCACTTCCATACACCTTAACGTAGGCGTTATGCGAGATGCAACCTTTTTCCCAGTGATTTCTCACTTTCTTGCCGATAAATGAATCCCAAATAGCATTTTTAATCGACCCGAAAATGATATCTTTTTTGGGCCGCTTGTCTGAGTTGATCCATATTTAGACCAATATCTTTTTCTGGTGACACAATATGGAGAGAATACTTCTGTGGACGTTTTCCAATTTTAGTCGGTGAATAAATGCGTAAGATAGCGTCTCAAGTTAAAAATACTTGCATCATCATATCGAATTGACGAGTATACCAACTTACGATTTGTATCGGTATGTCCGAACATCAGCTTTTATGATATTAGCCATTTTTACTTCCTATCCTCTGCCGGCGCATTGTGCATCGGTTTTCAGGTGTTTCAGGGAAAATCCGCTGATGGCGTTGACCACCGGTTTCAACATATCGTAGGGGTCCTGACCTTCTGCCAGACTGCCAAGGTAATAGACCCACCCGCCCAATTTGGCCGCAATCCGTTCGATGCCGTTTCTGCCTACCGCGTCCCAGTTGTATGCGACAATGAAGTGCTCAACATCAAGGCCTTTGAGAATGCTCCCCGCCTCGGGGGTGAGATTGGAACCCAATGTCGAAACCACCACCGGCTTGTCCTGGTCTTGGAGCAGGTTGTAGAAGGCAAAATAATCAAAGATGCCCTCCACGAGTATGATCGTCCGGTACTTCCGGATATACCGCCTTGCCTTGTTCATGCCATAAAGCCGGCTCTTGGTAGTCAGAGCAATTTCTCTGGTCTGTTGTTTGAGCCAACGAACGCCCCTATCGTCCGGGCGTCTGCCGACAAATCCGGTTGGAGAGGCATCGGCATCATAAATTGGGAACACAATCCGTCCGGCTAAATAATCACTGTAATTTCTTGAAAACTGATCTTTCCGTGTGAAATCGATCTGCCGACAATAGTATCCGTATCCCCTCACGGTTTCATCGTTCAACAACCTGACCAATCCACCATCTAAAAACGCATTGAAAACTCCATAATCCATTTCAAAGCGTGGGAAGAATCTGGCTATAAGCGCCCTGCCTTGGTGCTGATCATCGCTGTATGGCGGGCTGTAGCCGATGTTGAACTTGCGTATGGTGTCTTTTTCGACGCCCCGGCGGGCAAGATAATCCCAAATGTGCTTGAACCGGTCTTCATTTGACATCAAAAGGTCATTGTAGAAGTTGGCAGCATCATCCAGGGCGGCAACAATTTTTGCATTGATTTTCTTCGGTTCGACAAAACCAACCGTATCATCGAGCTCCGGTGTTTCGTCAGGTTCAGGAATACCGGCGCTGCTGCCATCATAAGACTTG
>Ga0316194_10000600_pt1 | contig 23711 bp, 19 predicted proteins | sample CroRivsedime1_MG_FD_204936 | JGI IMG/M metagenome (GOLD analysis project Ga0316194, IMG submission 204936) | Coastal sediment microbial communities from Maine, United States - Cross River sediment 1 | ecosystem: Environmental > Aquatic > Marine > Coastal > Sediment | place: USA: Maine...
ACACTCCAGCCAGACGCGGAGCCGCGGGTACCCCGCGCCATCAAACCATGCCCGGTCGACGTGTGCGAACTGGCGCACAAAGGGAAAGATCGAAACATCCGCCACACTCATGCGCTCACCACATAACCAGGCATGCTGCTGCAGTCGTTGTTCCAGTTTCCCCAGAAATAATTCTCCCTGCGACCGGTAATAGTCAGCCCGGTGTTGCGGGTGACGCTCCGCATACTTGTAAAGATCGAGGCTTTGCTTGAAGGAGGTATCGTTCTCGTCAACCAGACGCCTGCTCTCTTCGTGTGCCGGACTTCCGGGATCTGGCTGCCACGCCGCTGCATCATTCACGGCAAGCGCCCAGTCAATAATATCCCGGCTTTCCTCCAGCACCCGGCCATCCGGCAACACCAGCACCGGTACCGTACCCTTGGGAGAACCAGCCAGCAGTGACGCCGGCATGTCCCGCAGCACAACTTCACGCAAGGCTACAGTAACGCCACTGCAAGCGATCGCCATCCGTGCACGCATTGCGTAGGGACAGCGCCGAAAAGAATACAGCACAGGGAGATCGCCTTGCACTGCCAGCATGGACTACCTAGCCTGCCGACATACCCGGCCACAACCTGATGGCCAGGTACAGAAACCCGGCTGCCAGCACCGCATCAGCGATGACCACCATCAACAGGGAGGACTGCGCACCGTTCCTGAGCAGTGAATTAATACCGACACCCGCACCAATCGCGGTCACAAAAAACCCGAATTCATTCACGATCAGCATGGTCAGCAACGGCAGATCATAGTTACCCCCCGGCGACAACGCCCCCGACATCAGCAAACCGGCTGCCACCAGCAACCCCAGCCCCAATGCCAGCCATGGAAAAGTCAGCTTGCCCACTCACCACCTCGTTTGTTAATGATTCCGTCCTTCATTGTCCACGCCGGTGATAAAACCGGCCTGCAGCAACTGACGGTCATGCAAGCGGCCCAGCAGCAGCAATGCTGCAACAGCACCGGCCAGCGCAAACGCCATATCCGACTGCGTATCCCACACATAACCCTGTGTCGCAAGAAACGCCTCTGCAGAACTGCCCGATGCCACGGCCACAAACCACTCAATCAATTCGTAAAATGCACTGAAAGCCAGGCAAAAACACACCACCAGGAAATTAAGCCACAACCTGACAACAACGATCTGTTTACGCAACAGGATTTCACGGGCAATGATGGCAGGTATGAATCCCTGCGCGAAGTGCCCTACCTTGTCATAGTTGTTGCGAGCATGATCAAATGCATCCCTGATCCAGTCAAACAGCGGCACCTCGGCGTAGGTATAATGCCCCCCCACCATGAGAATGATACAGTGCACCAGGATGAGCAGGTAGGCCAGCCTGGTCAAGGGGAATGACCGGCGTGTCGCCAGCAGCACAAGCAACCCGATAATGGCCGGTAACACCTCCAGAAACCAGGTGAAATAATCGGCAGGATTGATGGCAGACCAGGCCAGCACAGCTGCATATACAAGTAACCAGATTTTATCCATGCATCACCTGGAATCCTGCGCAGCGTAGTATTTACCCAGCGCCGTTATTTCATTATCAGTAAGATTTTCGGCAACAGCCCGCATCACGCTGTAAACGTCATTGGCCCGCGTACCTGCCCGGTATTGACGCAGCGCGATGGAGAGATAAACAGCCTTCTGCCCCGCCAGCACCGGCATCCCGTAATAGCCGGAATTCCCTACTCCCCCTGGTCCATGACAGCCGTTGCAGGCCGGAATCATCCGGGCACCAGCCCCCCGCCTGACCAGGTCCACCACCGTAGAATGACTGCTTCCCCGTGCCGGTGCCGGCCCCGGACGGTCAGCATAATAGACGGCAATATCCGCCATATCCTGATCTGACAGGCTTGCGGCCACACCCGTCATCTGCGGATTGTTGCGGGTTTTGCCCCGGAAATCATGCAACTGCTTGTAGAGATAATGCGCATCCTGCCCGTCGATATGTGGATAGGCAGGACTCACGCTCAGGCTGCCGCTGCCATGGCAGGCAGTACAGCCATAGGCAAGCCGTCGGCCTCTTTCCGGGTCACCGTTCTTGATCAGCAATCCGGTTTCTGCCGTCCAGGCAACACTGGACGAGGGTGCCGCCAGCGCGTGGGCAGACCATAGCAGCACCACAACGACAGCGCACCATCGACACATGCTCAATACCCCGACACCGGGATACAACTTCCCGGTCCCGATATACTGCATGGCGTATTCACTTGCGTGGCGCATTTTCCCCCAGCAACTTGCCATTTGGCTGTTTCAACTTGCCGTAATAATCATATTTGCTGCTGTGGAAACGGCTGGCGGTGCTGGCAAAATTGCCTTTGAAACGCGGATCCTGTGGCCGTTCATGTGAATTCACGAATGCCGCCACATCCCAGGCCTCCTGGTCCGTCAGCAGGGCAGTCATCTGAGCCGGACTGGCGACACCCAGTGGCATATTCCACTTTATGTAAGCAGCTGCGGTGTTGACCTTGTGCATACCGGAGCCCCAGTTATAGGAATCCGCCCCCCACAGTGCCGGAAACACCACCTCACCCTGTGCTGATTGCCCTTCACCGTTGGCACCATGGCATACGGCACAGTGTTCCGCGTAAACGACCTTGCCACGTGCGGGATCAAAGCCCTGGCCGGTCTCGGGGACCTTCACGTAACCACGCCCGGCAATCAGGCTGTCACCGGTGGGTGCATCGGTCGACAACCAGTAGACATAACTGACCAGGGAAATAATAGTGTCACTGTCCGCTGCCGGCGGCAGCTTCGCCTTCGAACCGAGTGCATTCATTGAATACTTAAAACACCCCTGAATGCGCTCGATGAAGAAATTCACAGCCTTCGTCTTTCTGCGATAAGACGGATAGGAGATCCATGCAGCCCACATAGGCGCAGAATTTGCCAGGCGTCCGGCATCCAGATGACAACCTGAACAAACCTGTTGGTTACCCACGTACGGGCGCGATACCTCATGGGTATTGGTGTGATTGAAGATCGCCTCACCCTGCATCACCTTCTCGCCAAATGGCCCGTCCGGATAATCTGCACGTGATGGCGGTCTGAAATAGTAATCATTCTCCACAACCCGGCCCGAATCAACCTCACCGTGGTGTGGCAGCGGCCCGGTATATACCGCGGGTGGTGCCGTCTTTACCTTGCTGCCCACCTTCCCCGGAGTGACCGGTTGCGATGCGAAGTAGGCGGCTACCGAGTGGGCCTCATCCACGGTCAGCCGTTTTGCGACGAGCTTCATCATGCCGGCGGGATCAGTGGCGCGGAGACCGGCCTTCCATGCCGCCAGCTGTTCTTTTATGTATTTGTAAGGTTGACCGGCCAGTGGCGGGAATGTGCTGCCGACACCGAGGCCGCCCGGACCATGGCATTGCACGCAGGCCGGCAGTCCACGGCCACTGAAATCACCCTCCTCCGCCAGTTTTTTACCGCTAGCAGTTGCTACATTGGCAGGTGCCTCCGCATGGCTCACTGCAGCAAGACCTGCATAGTAGGCCGCAACTTCACTGATTTCAGCGGGTGTGAGCGAACCGGCCATGGAGGCCATTACCGGATTCCTGTTGCTCCCGTCCTTATAGGACAGGAGTTGTTTCTCCAGGTAGGCTGCAGGCAGACCGGCCAGCCGTGGAAACCCCGAGGCATCATCACCGCCACCGTCGGCACCGTGACAGGTAGCGCAGGCAACCGCACTGGCATGCGCCGCGCCCTGATCGGCAATCTTTTTCCCTGTCGTGCCGGCACAGACCACACTGCCGTGCAGCAGCACAATGCCGCACAACAGCCATGCACCTGTTAACCCGGATACGCCTGTAACAGGACCGCTCACCATCACCATCCCCAGGCCAGTGCATTATGCGGTTCAATCAGGAAGAACTGCAGCAGCGGATAACCAAAGCCCATCACCATGTAGACTAGAAGAATTGCGTTCCAGAGCGTAAATCCGTTCAGGGGTTTGGGCAGCCTGAATACCGGATGCAACGGCTCGGCAAATTCCAGTTCACGCTCGCTGGCAGGCTGCCGGCTGCTATGCGTTTGCAACAGGTTCCAGACAAACAGCAGCGCCGAGATCACCAGAATTACTCCTGCGACAGCCATCAAGTCCATCCATGGCTGCCACTGCCGTACGAACTCCGGGGCATACGGCAGATTTGCGGTACGACGCGGCATCCATAACAGACCGAGGTAGTGCCACGGCAACGTCAGCATGGCAATACCGATAAACCACAGCCAGAGTTGCAGCCTGGCCAGGCCGGCAGAGTAGAGCCCGTTGCCGGTCATCTTCGGCCACAGGTGATAGGCGATGGCAAAATACATGGTGATCACGGTACCTGCGAATATCAGGTGGAAGTGTGCCGGCACCCACATGGTGTTATGTACCATGCTGTTCATTCCGTAACTCGCGTTAACCATGCCACCGAAGCCGCCCAGTGTCAGCAACAGCAGCGCCAGTATCTGCGCAAGCACTACCGGTTCTTTCCAGGGCAGCGCTGTAATCCAGCCGAACATCCCCCCGCCACCCCGCAAACGCCCGGCGATTTCCAGCGACGCAATCACGGCAAACCCCGTGAGCAGGGTTGGCACCGCGACCATGAAGGTACCGAAGGCGGCCAGCAGCTTCCAGCCGGCTGTCTGGAACGGATCGGCATACAGATGGTGCATGCCAATGGGCGGGGCAAAAACCAGCAACAGAATGAAGGCAATACGTGCCATTTTGTCACTGTACAGGCGACCACCCGCCACCCGGGGAACAATCGTGTACATGGCGATGTAGGCAGGTATCAGCCAGAAGCAGGTAAGCGGATGCAGCGTCCAGGCAAACAGCGTCCTGCTCAGGCCGACATCAATTGAATCAACCCAGCCCAGTGACAAGGGCAGCAGCATGAAGGCGACACTGCAGCCGACACCGACCAGCGTCCACGACCACAGGATTGCATTGGCAGTGGTCGCAAACATGGGCAGCGGGAAAGGCTCGCCGGGGTTTGTCCGCTGCCACTGCACCGTCATGACAATCATATTCACGACCCAGCCAAGCGACCCGAACAGCAGTAACAGGGTGCCGGCATAAAACGTCCAGTGCGCAGTCAGCGGGGCATAAAAGGTATACAGTACAGTTGCCTCAGCGGCGAGGACGGGGACAACCACCAGCACCACACCGGCCAGCATGGTAGCGAAACCTGCCCACGCCAGCGGCACATTCCAGACAGAACGCCGCAGGCTGCTGGCTGCCGTGTAATAGCCAAAGCCGGTGATAAAGAAAGTTGTCAGCACATAAGCCATGATCATGCCATGCGCAGTCACCGCTATATAATAACCTTCAGCCCAGACAGGTATCAGTTCGGCACGTTCAAGAACCTGGTATAAACCCAGCAAGACTGCCACCAGAAAAGCCCCGAAGGCGACCCAGAAGTGCGCCAGCGCCAGACCTGCGGGTCTGGTAAAATCACTCATCCTGTAGCTCCGCAGGGTGCGTCACACAAGGTGCAGATATGTCTTGTCGCCATAATAACCATCAGGATTCCGGCAGGATTAGCACTTCGCCCCACATGAAATGGTGGTTAAGACCGCAAAACTCGTTACAGAAAACGGGGACCATGACGCTGCCGTCGTCATCGAGCTCACCGTGCTTCACAATCTCGTCATAATCGATGACCGCATTAACGACCGAGATATAGCCCGGCACTACCATGGTGTTAATATTCGTGCCGGGTATATGCAGACCATGCAGTACATCAGGCGTGGCAACCCGCAAGGTAAGCGGTTTGCCGGCCGGAATCTCCATATGTTTCGGTGTAAATCCATAGCGGTGCGCCACCATGGTCACGAGCACCGATCCGTCCGGCCGGGTTGTTACGCCGAGATTATCCTCTCTGAACTCTTCCGTGAGGTGCAGGCGCGTGGAATCGACCGTTTCCACTGTTGTACCCGGCGGGTACGCATGGTAGGCAAAGGCAGTGTACAGGATGCTGCCGAGCATCACCGCGAGCATGCTGCCGATGATCACTGTCCAGCGCTTCTCCAGCGGAGCGTCCTGCATCACCGGCACTCAGCTTACCGGCCCAAGGACCATGTAACGACCAAAATAGAGCAGCAACCAGCACGCCACGAACAGCACCGCAAAGACGACCAGCAGTGCGAAGGTACCCCTGGGTGGACTTGCCAGAATTTCCTGTTCATCTTCACGCGAAAGCCTGCTCACGAATATCTCCCTGTTATGCAGGGCTGCACTGCCAATACCCGGGCACCCGGCAGGTAACCGTTCATCAGCTGTCAAGCCGGCCCACGACGGCTGTCTCTACAAACTCACCAAACGCTGTCAGCTCGCTGTAACGCGCAGCCACCTCGGTCACGTAACCCAGCGTCCTCGGAATATCGCCCAGGTAGCCCGGCTTGCCATCACGATGATTGAGGCGGGCAAAGATACCCGCCGCCTTCAGGTGGCGCTGCATCCCCATCAGGTCAAACCAGCGCAGAAACCGGACGGGATCCTCGTGTTCCTCACGCAAAATACCGGATTGCAGGGCAAGCTCCTGGTAGCCGTACACCCAGTCTTCCACCTGCGCCCGTGGCCAGGCGATGTAGCAGTCGCGCAGCAATGACACGAGATCGTAGGTGACCGGCCCGATAACGGCATCCTGGAAGTCAAGGATACCGGGGTTATTCCGCTTCGTGAACATCAGGTTGCGGGAATGATAGTCACGGTGTACACAAACCTGCGGTTGTTCCAGCGCATTGTCTGCCAGCTGCGCGAAGGCAGCATCCATACAGGCTGTTTGGGCACTGTCCGGGGCCACGTTCAGGTGCCTGCCGACGAGCCATTCGCGAAACAGTTCCATTTCGTTCAACAGCAGCGTGCGATCGTAGGGTGGCAATGCGCCCTGATCGGGTATACATGTCTGGATCGTGGCCAGTGCGCTGAGTGCATCGCCGTAAAGCCGTTCCACCGTGTCACTGTTGAGTTCATCCAGGTAAGGCCTGCTGCCGAGATCAGAGAGCAGCAGGAAACCCTCCTCCAGGTTCTCATCGATGACAGCGGGCACATTCAGGCCCACGTCGAAAAACATCCCGGAGATCCTGATAAAAGGCCGCGAATCCTCCCTGTCAGGCGGGGCATCCATCACAATAAGGCTTTCACCTTCATGCGTGACGCGAAAATAGCGCCGAAAGCTGGCATCGGCAGATGCCGGCTTCATGGTGTAGCCACGGAAATCGAGTTCCGCTTCCAGCCACTGTTTCAGTTTTTCAAGCCGTTCAGGCACTTTGCAGGTTCCTTCCAGTTGTTGCAGGCATTCACCACGAAGACACGGAATTCGCGCTATTTTACTATGAAATTTCCCTGTGTCTGCGCGCCCCTGCGGCGGGCTGAATGTTTTCCTGCCACTCAGCCATGCCCGTCACCCGCGGGAGGAAATCGCCCATGCCAGCCGGCACGCACTGTTTCCCGCAGATCATCGGCTATCATATAAAAGCACGGGATGGAAATCAGGATAATTGCAGTGGCGAACAGCAGGCCAAACCCCAGGCTTACCGCCATGGGTGACAGGAACGCCGTCTGGCCGGTGGCAAAGAAAATAAGGGGTGAAATACCCAGAAAGGTGGTAATACTGGTCAGCAGGATCGGCCGCACCCGTACCCGGCCGGCCTCAACCATGGCTGCCATGCGTTCCATGCCCTCAGCGCGCATGCGCTTGGCAAAGTTAACCAGTATCAGGGCATCATTCACCACGATCCCGGTCAGGGCCAGGAAACCCACGACCGACAGAAACTGCAGGTTATAACCAAACAGGATATGACCGAAGACCACACCGATCAGGCCAAATGGAATGGCGAACATGACAACCAGTGGATCCAGCAGGGAACGAAACAGCGCTGCCAGAATAAAGAAGATAAGCGCACTTGCTATCAACAGCGCATCAGCCATACCGTCAAACGACTCGGAGGCGTCTTTTTTCTCGCCCAGAAACAGCAATTCGTAACCGGGCAGGCTTTCGCCCATATCTGCAAATTCGGCACGCAGCTGTTCCGTCACTTGCAGCGGTGTAGTGACCTGGTCATCCACATCGGCCGTCACCAGCCCCAGGCGCCGGGTGTCTCGGCGGCTGATGGTATTCATGCCACGGCCGGCAGTTATTGCAGCGACATCGCCGAGATACACCAGCCGGCCATCTTCGAGCACGATGGGCAGGCGGCTTAAATCACTGCCATGACGAATGTCTTCAGGATAGATCACGCGCACCGGAACGCGCTTGTCATCGAGCGTAACGTGCACGGCTTCAACACCCAGGAAACCGGTGCGTACTGCATCGGCCAGCTCACTCTGTGTGATGCCGAGTTCCTGGCCGCGCGGGTTCAGTGCATACTGGTACTCCAGCTTGCCGGTTTCAAGGTTCTGGCGCACATCATGCACCCCCGGCAGCCGTTGCAGGTACTCGACCATACGCTCGGCCTGCTGACGCAGCACGTCTACATCAGGTCCGGTTACTCCCACTTCAATATCCGCACCGGCCGGACCACCCTGCGGGCGCTGTATCGCGATGCGGCGGATACCGGCAACCGCCTGCAATTTTTCACGCAGTTCATTGATAATATCCTCCGTGGGCCGGGTACGCGTGCCTGCACGGGAAAACTTCAGACTGACGACAGGTGTAATGTAACGTTCGATGAAACCCTCCGGCCGCGCCTTCTGCAGGTCAACCACCAGCTGAATATAGTGACTGCCAAGCTGGAAACGATTGAAGTCAATAAAGGTCACACCAACATTGGTCAACAGGCTGCCGAGATCCTCTTCGCCCAGGGACGAAAGCACGATGGTCTCCATTTTTTCAGCCAGCCTGGCGGTATCTTCAAGACTGTAGGTCTGCGGCGCCTCCGCATTGATAAAGAACTGGCCGATATCGACATCATCGAACAGCTGGAACGGAATCCGTGTGGCAGCAAACGCCAGCGCGACGGCAAGGATGCCGATACTGGCGAGCGCCACGAAATAGCGGTACTCCAGCGCCCGACGCAACCAGTTAATGTAGTGGCCCAGCAATTTACTCCAGTCGACACGGCGCTCACGTGTCGGCGTATTCCTGCTACCGGCATGCAGCAATTCAGCCGCATGGGACGGCAGCACCCCGAACGCCTCCCAGAGCGAACCCAGCAGCGAGGCACTGACAACGACAGGAATGACCGCGATAAATGCCCCCATCATTCCCTTGATCGCAAACATCGGCATAAAGGCAGCGACGGTCGTCGCGGTACTTGCGATCACCGGCCAGAACACTTCCCGCGCACCGATACGCGCCGCCTCGTGGGCCGGCTTGCCCATTTCCATGTGGCGGTACATATTCTCGGTGACAATAATGGCATCATCCACCACCAGACCGAGGGCAATCAGGAATGCAAACATCGACACCATATTGATGGTGTAACCCAGATAATACATGGCAATCACCGCGACCAGGAACGATACCGGTATACCCATCGCGGTGATCAATGCCACCCGGAAATTCAGGAACAGATACAACGACAGCAGCACCAGGAACAGCCCCACCATGCCGGATGACTTGACGGTATTCAGGCGCGTCCTGACATAGACCGACAGGTCGTTAAACATGCCAACCTTGATAGTCGATGGCAGCTCCTGGCGCAGCCCGGCAGCAAATTCACGCACCCTGTCGGCAACATCGATGGTCGAGGCATCCATTGTCTTGGTAACAGTCAGGTTGACTGATGGCATGCCATTAAAACGCCCTATGGTCTCTGCCTCTTCAAGCCGCAACTCGATTTTGGCAATCTCGCCGAGTTGCAACTGCCCGCCCCGGTCATTGCTGCGCACACTGATCTGTGCGATGGCATCCGGATCCGGTGCCACGCCCTTGCCGCGCAGCAGGATATCGCCCTCACCGGCTTTCAGGGAACCACCCGGCAGATCACGCAGATTGCCACGAATTGCTGCCAGCACCTGCCCCAGCGACACCTGGTGTGCTGCCAGCACAAACGGGTTCACCTCTATCCAGAGTTCCCACTCGCGATTACCTGCAATGCCGACGCTGGCAACCCCCGGGATCTTCGCCATACGCTGCTTGATCAGGTCGGCCTGGTCATAGAGAAAACCGCGTGACACATCGCCATACAGACTCATGCTGATAACCGGAAAGCGCGCCTTCACCCTGACCAGTTCCGGCTCCTCGGCCTCGTCCGGCAGATCGGTTACCTGGTCAAGCGCAGTCTGCGCGTCGCGCATGTACTGGTCCACGTCAGTACCCGACTTCAGCCTGATCATCATGGAAACCAGGCCTTCATTGCTGGTCGAGCTCATGACATCGATCTCCGGCATGCCATCAAACTCTTCTTCCAGCGGAATCGCGATCTGGCGTTCCACCTCTTCCGGCGATGCGCCCTCGAACTCGACACTGACGCTGACCGCATCGAGTTCAACCGTCGGAAACATTTCCTGTGGCATGGCACGCCAGGACAGCACGCCAAGAATCACCACGATCACCAGCATGAGGTTGGTAATAAGCGGGTTATTAATGGAGAACCGGATCAGCGCCATGGAATGTCCGCGGGAAGGATAGCCGTGTTACTCTGACACAGGATCCGCTGCAATTGCGCGCACCTGCTGACCGTGGCTCAACGCGGACACATCATGCGTCACAATACGGTCACTGGCTGCAACCCCCTGTCGCACAGACTGCAGTTCACTGACGCGCTCACCCAGCGTCACCTCCACCTGCACCAGCCGGTCACCGTCGAGCCGGAAAATATAGGTACGGCCCTCGTCAAACAACACTGCGGTGTTCGGAACTGCCGTAACCCTGTCCAGGCTGCGCAGGGGCAAGTGTGCCTGCGCCACCTGCCCCGGCCTGACCCCGTCACCCGCCACCCGCACACGCAGCGCATGGGTAAAGGTCACCGGGTCCGGGTCAATCTGCAACGCAATTAACTTGCCAGGCAAGGCCAGGGCAGCGACGTTCACATCGATCTCCTGTCCCAGCTGCAGTGATTGCGCTACATCGCCGCGCACCTCGACATACAGGTCCAGTGATGAGCTGTCAATCAGGTCGACCACCATCTTGCCCGGCGTCAGGTAATCGCCGACCTGTACATTGACGGCATTCACACTGCCGGCAAAGGGGGCCCGCAATTGCGTGCGCGCCAGGTCACGCGCCGCCCGGTTGCGAGCCGCCTGCTGCAGTGCGAGACGTGCAGCAGCAGAATCGACACGCGACTTGAGTTGCGCGACCTCCGCCTCCAGTTGCAGCAGCTTGATGCGGGCCTCATCCAGAAGTGACTGCGAAACCAGTGCATCCGCGTCCAGCTTTTCCAGACGAGCAACATCGTTCTTCTGCAGGGCATGGTTACGCATGGACAGCGTCAGCAATTCCCGGTCGCGCTCGATATCCCGGGACTCCTGCGCCAACCGGGCTTCGGCTTCCGCCAGTGCATCTTCATAGTCACCGGCTGCCAGTGACAACAGCACTTCACCCTCCCGCACCGCCTGCCCCGGCTCTACGGGGCGGGAATGCACCTGGCCGGACACTTCAAAATGCAGGGCGGCCCTGCGCGCCGGTTCCAGACGGCCGCTGACGATCTCGGTCGGCATCAGGTCATGCAGCCCGACAGGGGCCACCCTGACAGCGGGCACCGCGACCTGTTGCAGCTCGGGGTCCTTGTCCGGGGCCGTCAGCAACAACAGCAGGACTGCGCCGGCAAGGGCGAACAGAACAAAGACCCGGATCGGTGACTTGATAGGTAACACTCTGATTATAAAATATTTGAAGTTAAAGCCATTCTATGCGATTTTACCTCGCGCCCGCCAGCCGCGCCCGCATGCCGGAACCGGGCCACACTGTTGCCCATGACTACTAGCCACCTGATTTCTCTGCGCGTTCCATGCACCCGCCGGTCTTCACTGACATGAGCGTGCGCTTGCCCTGCTGGCCGGCAGTGTTTGTCCTGGTATCCGTCACGTCCATGGCTCCGCACGCGGCAGCCCTGTGGCAGTGCCATACCCTGCCAAACGGTCTCCAGCAGTGCACCGGTATGGCAGCGCCCCCGGAAACAGTCTTGCATGACGACGATGAAATGGCGCCCGGAGCCACGGACACCACGGCAGACCCGACGGGGTTACCCGCCCCTGCAGCCACAGCAGTGACGGCCCCGGCTGCGGCAGCTACCCCCGCGACAAGGCAGGACGGGGAGATATCCGGGGCACCTGCGACCATGGATCCGGCAGCCGCACCCGCGGCAGCACACCTGATACCCCAGGCTGAAAAACTGGCACAGCCCGAAGAACTTGACACAGATCGCTGGGCGCTGTGCCCGCCCGTCCAGCAGACACCGGTGGTCATCCCAACCGGCGGTTCCGGTAACATCGATCTGCAGGCGGACACGGCACAGGCCAGTAATGGCAACGTCTTCACGCTGGAAGGTAACGCCGTTGTTCTCTACGGACCGCAGCAACTGGAAGCCAGCCGCATCACCTACCGGCAGGATGAAAACAAACTCACGGCCGAGGGCGAAATCCGCTTTATCGCGCCGGGACTGATAATCGATGGGGAAGATGCCACCCTGTACCCCGACACTGAAAAAGGCAACCTGAAAAACATCACCTATGCACTGACCGACATACACGGGCGCGGATCAGCCGCCGTCCTCAACCTGGAAAGCCGCTACAATCATCAGCTGGAGCAGGCATCCTACACCACCTGCCCGCCCGACAATTATGACTGGCTACTCTCCGCCAGGGAGGTTGACCTGGACCGGGCAGAGGGGGTCGGTATCGCGCGCAACGCCAAACTGGCCTTCAAGGGCGTGCCATTCCTGTATACACCCTACATCTCGTTTCCGATTGACAGTCGTCGCCGTTCCGGCCTGCTGGTCCCCAAGATCGGACAAACGGACGAAACCGGCACGGATATCAGCATACCCTATTACTGGAACATCGCCCCCGACAAGGACGCGATCATCACACCCCGCTATATGAGCGAACGTGGCCTGATGATGGGCGGCGAGTTTCGTTACCTGAATGCACACAACAAAGGTACCCTCAGCGCGGAATACCTGCCCTCGGATGACCGCTTTGATAACAAGGACCGCAGCCTGGTCGCCGTCGAACACCACGGCAATCCCTGGCCACGGGTGGAAACCAGCATCGTTGCCAGTAACGCGTCGGACGATAGTTACTTCGAGGACCTGGGGACTAACCTGGTGAATACCAGTCAATCCACGCTGGAGCGTACCGCCGAGGCCGCCTATCATGGCAGATGGTGGGACCTCGGACTGAAGGTGCAGGATTACCAGACGGTAGACCCGGCACTGACGCGGGAAGACAGACCCTACAAGCAACTGCCACAGATCGTCTTCGATGCCGCACCACAACGGCGCCTGCTGGGGCTGAAATTCAACGCTCACGCCGAGACGAATTATTTCACGCACACTGTTGATCACTTCGTCAAGGGCACCCGTATCGACGTGCAACCGCGCCTCAGCCTCCCCGTCCACCGGGCCGCCTGGTATATTGACCCGGCAGTCAGCGTGCGGCATACAAGCTACAATCTGGACAATGTTGCCGAAGGTGAAGATGACAATCCATCACGCACCACACCCGTGGTCAGCCTCGACGCCGGCACCTTTTTTGAACGCACCAGCCACTGGGGACAGACCGACTTCGTCCAGACACTGGAACCACGCCTGTTCTACCTGTACGTGCCGAACAAGAACCAGGACGACATACCGGTATTCGATACCGGGGACTATGATTTCAATTTCTGGACACTGTTCCGCGAAAACCGCTTCAGCGGCCCGGACCGCATGGGGGATGCCAACCAGCTGGCGCTGGCACTCACCAGCCGTTTTCTCGATCCTGTCAATGGCGTGCAGCGTTTCCGGGCCAGTCTCGGCTCATTGTTCTATTTCAGGGACCGGGATGTCACCCTGCCCGGCGAACCGATAGCGACCGATGACAGCTCCAACATCATTGGTGAAGTCGCACTGAACCTGGCACGCAACTGGCTGGTCAGATCAGAACTGCAATGGAACCCGCATGATTCAAAAACGGCACGCAGCGATCACCACCTGCAGTATCGGGCCGGCCCCCGGAAACTGGTTAATCTGGCCTATCGTTTTCGCGATGGCATCCAGGAACAGACAGATATTTCGCTTTTATGGCCATTGAGCCAGTCCTGGCACCTGGTGGGCCGCTGGTATTACTCGCTGGATGACAGAGAAACTATCGAGATGCTGGGTGGTCTGGGTTATGAGAGTTGCTGCTGGGGCGCACAGATCGTTGGCCGCAGTTACATCAACAATGACAATGATTCCCGCAATACCGCCGTGTTTTTCCAGCTGGAACTGAAAGGACTGGGCAAACTGGGCAAGAAAGTCGATAGCGCTCTGGAACATGGTATCCTTGGCTACGAATCGGACGACTGAGCTGTTTTAAAGAGTTAATCAAACATGAAGTATTTCCCCTGTCTGCCCTGGCTCGCTCTCCTGCTTGCAGTGTCGAGCGCGGGTGCGGAAGAAGCGGCCCCCGAAATAACCATGGACCCTTCCGGCTACCGTGCAAACCAGCCTGAATTCGTCGTGGCGCCGGATTTCGTACCCGACCTTGTCCCGGGTGCTGACAAACCACGCCCGCAATACCCGCTGAACCACATCGTCGCTGTCGTCAACAACGACGTGATCCTGTCAAGTGAACTGGATGACGCCATCGACAAGGTCATAAAGCAGCTGGCCGAAAAGGGAACACCGATACCCGAACAGGCAGTGCTGGTAAAACAGGTACTGGAAAGACTGGTTGTGGACTCACTGCAATTGCAGATCGCCACTGACAATGGCATTACGGTCGATGACAGCATGCTGAACAGCGAGATACAGGATCTTGCCAGGGAGAATGGCGTTTCCCTGACGGAATTCAGGGATATACTCGCGCGCGACGGTTACAGCTATTCAGCATTCCGTGAAGACCTGCGCAAACAGCTGATTATCAGTCAGGTTCGCAGACAAATGGTCGCCAGTCGTATCAAGGTCACTGACCAGGAAGTTGACAATCTCCTCGCCACGCTGAAAGCAAGCGGTAAAAGTGATATCGAGTATCACCTTGCACACATCCTGGTCGCCATACCCGAAGCAGCCAGCCCCGAGGAAATCCAGGCCGCTGAACGGCGTGCAGACAATATCCTCGAGCGGCTGCGCATGGGCATGGATTTTTCCGAAATCGCCATTGCCGATTCTGATGGGCAAACTGCACTCGAAGGGGGGGATATCGGCTGGCGCAGCATCGGGCAAATACCCAGCCTGTTCCTTGATCCTGTAAAATCGATGCAGACCGGTGATATATCCGACCTGATCCGCAGTTCCGGCGGCTTCCACATCATCAAGATGCTGGGGAAACGCGGGGATGAACGCCACCTGGTTGAACAAACACGCGCCCGGCATATTCTGCTCAAACCGGATGCCCTGAATACGGATGAAGAAATCCAGGTCCGCATTCAGCAACTTGAGATACGACTGCGCGGTGGCGAGGACTTCGCAACCCTGGCACGCTCCAATTCACAGGACACCCTGTCGGCAGCCAGGGGTGGTGACCTCGGCTGGCTCAACAAGGGCGACACTGTCCCCGAGTTCGAGGAGGCACTGGAGAGCCTTGCACCCGGCGAGATCAGCAGGCCGGTAAAAACCACATTTGGCTGGCACCTGGTACAGGTACAGGAACGCCGTACCCATGACAGCACGGAAGATTACGAACGCAGCAAGGTTAAAAACCTGATTCGTACACGCAAATATGACGAGGAATTATTCCTCTGGCTACGCCGCTTGCGAGATGAATCCTATGTGGAATACCGGATTGACGAATCCTAGGCTCCACAGGTCCTTCGTCAGTTCATACGGGGCACCCCCGTCACCTGCACCTTCATTGTGTCCGGCAAAACACTACGTATCGCACTAACACCCGGCGAACCCGCCGGCATCGGCCCGGACCTGTGCCTGTTACTGGCGCAACAGGAACTGGCGGTTGAACTTGTCGTTATTGCTGACCCGCAGTTATTGCAGCAACGTGCCGCCATGCTCGGGCTATCCTTCCGTCCCCGCATGTTCGACAGGCACCGGCCACCACAACAGTCAGCCACCGGTGAAATATGCATTCTGCCGAGGGCCACAGGAGGGCCGGTGCAATGCGGAATACTGGACACACGCAATGCGCACTATGTGCTGGAAACGCTCGACCAGGCCATCACCGGCTGCCAGTCCGGCACCTTTGACGCACTGGTCACCGGCCCGGTACACAAGGGCATCATCAATGATGCCGGCATTGCCTTCAGCGGCCACACGGAATATCTGGCCCAGGCAACCGATTCCGGCACCGTGGTCATGCTGCTTGCCACCGATGAGCTGCGGGTCGCACTGGTTACCACACACGTGCCACTGCGGGAAGTCAGCGCTCTGATCACGGCAGAGCGTCTGCAGCGGATAATCCGCACCCTGCATGCCGGCCTGCAGCAACGCTTCGGGATCGCACAGCCGCACATCAAGGTGTGCGGGCTCAACCCGCATGCCGGCGAAAGCGGCCACCTTGGCCATGAGGAAATCGAAACCATCATTCCGGTGCTGCAAGGCCTGCGCGCTGAAGGCATCGACCTGGACGGCCCACTGCCGGCGGATACCGTGTTCAACATACGCTCGATAGCAGACAGCGATGCCATTCTGGCCATGTATCATGACCAGGGCCTGCCGGTACTCAAGCACAGCGGTTTTGGTCGCGCCGTCAACATCACACTGGGATTGCCGCTGATCCGCACCTCGGTCGATCATGGTACCGCACTGGATCTGGCCGGCACAGGACGCGCGGACACCGGCAGTTTGCAGACGGCCATAAAATACGCAACCGCGATGGCCAGGTACGCCATTCTTGGCTCACGCCCGCCGTAAACTCTTTGGCCATATCGCAAAGATCATTTACATTTGCAAAATTGGCGATATGGCCAAGTCACTATCGCCCGACAAGTCAGGCAGGCCATTGCCGGCCATGCTTGCACCGCATAATCTCGGTCGCGCTGAGTGAGCACCCGCCCGCTCAGTTTGATTTCCGCAGTGTGGCTGATATATTACTCTGCAGAGACTGATTCAGCGACCACAACAAAGAGACCGGATGAGCGTACTAAAGAGAGTTGTTGCAGCAGTAATAACACTGGCTGCGATCACAGCAATGACCCAGACGGCCCGGGCAGACACGGCTGAGGCCATGTGTGAAGTACGCCAGCATGGTGAAGTCAAGCGGAACGCGTCGGGGCCCTGCACATTTTCTCAACGCCGGGGCTACGTGGATATCAAACTGCGGAATGGCGACACCTACAACCTGAGCCCGGGCAACAAAGCCAGTCACTTCAAGGACCAGAAGGACCGCCATGTCGAGCGAACATCGGCAGGAGGAAATTCGCAGACATACAAGTGGGAGAACAAAAAGATCATCGTCACTTTCAATGGCGACACTACCGGCCAGCCCCGCCATCAGAACCATCATTCGCCCGGTCAGGTCGGCGATACGCCTCCCAACCTGCGTGACCTCGTAGGACAAAAGGGGGGGCAGGCGGAAGACCAGCTGCAGGAGCGTGGTTACAAGCTCAAGAACAGCTCGAAGTCCGGCGGTGCAATTTACACTAACTGGAAGGAGAAATCGTCCGGGCGTTGCGTGACCATCCGGACCAAGGACGGTCGATACAAATCAATCGTTTACTCGACTGACTACGACTGCAGGCAATAACTTCACTATCCGGGATAAAGTCATCCGCACTGGTTAAACCCCGTCCGGCACCTGCCCCGCACAGCCCTCTTCACTCCAGGCAGCCGGATCGGCTACACTATGTTCTGGGGGAATCACAATAAAGAACTAAAATGCTTGTTTTTGGACATAAAACTGTCTTCGGCCTGTGTCTGGCACTGATGGTACTGACAACTGTTTCGGTCATCTGCGTTGCCCTGCTGTTCATCGAACGCCAGGACATCGGGCTGTTGCAGCAGCGAGCTACCAGTCTCCGGGAGGAAAACGCCATACTCAGGTCACAACTCGACGACTACCGCAGCGGCCCCGAGACGCAACAGGAAACGGCTGCGCGGTTGCCTGACTGAGTAGTCGGCTGATCAATCAGCGGAACCGGCATTCAACTCAACACTGTAATTACTGCCAGGGCATCCAGGGCATTGAACGCCCCATTCGCCCCATCGTGGAGTCCATGTTGTGAGTCATGACTCCCATATTGGCGGTGATTACCGACATGTTGGCGTTCATACGTTGCATCTCGGCAGCCACCACAGGCATGGCATTCATGAGCGAGTTCATAACCTCCATTTGCGCATGCATTTTTGGAACCGCTTCCATGCTTTTCGCCATATTACTCAGCATGAGCGCCACGACAGCCCCCGCCATCCCCTCTTCCCAGGTCTGCATATACTGGTTTATCCAAACAACCTCCTGCTCAAAGGTTTTGAGCCTTTGTTGCTTCTCCTCGGGAAGCTGTGCAATCAGGGCCTTGCGGATTTCGGCACGTGCTTGCGGGTCCGTCTGCGCAGTTGACACACCGGGCGATGCAGGCACCTGGGCATACACGCTGGAAGCGGAGTCATTGCTCATGTAGAAAATTGCGGCAAATAGCGTAATGACTCCGAGCAGCAGCCAGCGTTGCCGGCGCATTTCCCGTTCGTGGCGGGCCTCGGTCTGCGCAAGATTATGTACCAATTCATGTACTGTCTGGTTCATCTGAATAAACTGTTCTTTCGTGGTTCGCATGTTTAACACCTCTCATCAACTGCAAAGTGAATACACTCTTGATTTAACCAGGACCCTGGACTTTCTCAGGTGCAAACACGGAACTTCCCGCATTAGAGACCTTGTCGTCCCTTTTGTACTAGACTATAGCCCACCAAAGAAGCCGTTGCGATGAGCCTTCCGCGAGTCTGAAAAAACCAGCGGGTGACGCCTGATACCAGACTTGTAGCCAGAAGCCGCCTTCTGAAGAAATGTCAACGCCGCCGACAGAGGTAAGCACTCTTGAGCAACACCGATAGACAGCGAAACATCCTTCGATTTACCCTTCAGTTCATGCCGGGCCTCGGGGTCTTTACCCGCTATGACCGGTCCTGGTTGCGCAGTGACCTTGGTGCAGGCCTGTCCGTGGCGGCTATCGCACTTCCAGTCGGCATCGCTTATGCCGACCTCGCAGGTGTTCCCGCGGTAATCGGCATGTACTCAGCCATCTTCCCGCTGCTGGCCTACGCGCTGTTCGGGTCCTCACGTCAACTGATGACCGGCCCTGATGCCGCGACCTGCATCATCGTGGCGGCGAGTCTTGGTCCGCTGGCAGGCGGCGACGCCGAGCGTTATCTGGCCCTGATGGTGGCTCTGACCCTGATGACAGGCCTGTTATTCGTCATTGCCGGATTTACGCGTCTGGGATTTATCGCCAATTTTCTGTCCCAACCGATACTTACCGGTTACCTGAATGGCATCGCTCTCATTATCATCGCTGGCCAACTCCAGAAGCTGTTCGGCTATCCCGGCAAGGCAGGGGAGTTCTTCCCCAAACTGACCGAATTTATCGGCCAACTCGATCAATCGCACCTGCCCACCCTGGTTCTCGGTCTTGGCCTTCTCACCCTCCTGATCATCCTGCGGCGCATCGCACCCAGACTCCCTGCCGCACTGGTTGTTGTGATCGCCGGAATCGCCGCCGTGACGACGCTCGGACTGGATCAAGAAGGTGTCGCAGTACTTGGAAATGTTCCGGCAGGACTGCCTTCCCTGCATATTGCCACCTTCGAACCAACCGTGTTCAGGACACTTCTTCGGGACGCCGCCGGCATTGCCCTGGTCAGCTTTACCAGCGGGGTACTGACGGCCAAGAGCTTTGCACGCCGTAATCGCTATGAAATCGATGCCAATCAGGAACTGATCGCCTTCGGTACCTGCAATATCGCCGCCGGACTTGCCCAGGGATTCCCGGTAACCGGTGCAGATTCACGAACCGCAGTGAATAATGCCATGGGGGGCAAAACCCAGCTGGTCGGGGTTGTCGCGGCTGGTTCCATGCTGCTTATCCTGTTCTTCCTAACTGAACCGCTCGGGTATGTGCCCACAGCTGCACTGGCCGCAGTGATCATGGTGTCTGCCGTGGGTCTGTTTGACTTTAAGGAGTTGCGCAACCTGTATGCAGTAAGCTACCGCGAGCTGCTGCTATCGGTCGGAACCACGCTGGGAGTACTGATACTCGGTGTACTGCCCGGGGTGCTGCTTGCCGTCGCCCTGTCTCTCTTCTGGTTATTGAAAGTGGTGTCCCGGCCTCAGGACGGGGTGCTGGGACGAGTGCCGGGAATAAAGGGGTTTCATAATCTTGCGGACTTCCCGGAAGGCACCACCATACCGGGACTCCTTCTGTACAGATTCGATGCAAACCTGGTGTTTTTCAATGCTGATTACTTCAGGGATCGTGTTCGTGCAGCAATCGCGGCCGCTAAAACACCCGTGGAATGGGTTGTCGTAGACGCGAGCTCTATCAATGTCATCGACATAACCGCTCTCCAAAAGGTCGACGAGCTTCGTGAGGAACTGGCTGCCCGGGGTATCGTGCTCGCCACGGCCCGAGCGAAGCGTAATCTGTGGAAGTTTTTTAATCATGACTGGGGAATAAAGCGTCGGGATCTCCATGCGAAGTACCACTTTGACACCATCAAGTCAGCCGTGCGCGCCTTTAATAACCGCACCGGGAAAGAGGCAAGCCCCGTACCGGATGTACAGATGACATGACAGCCGCATCGTGCAGGGCACACTTTCGAGAGCAAAGCGTGTCCTGCTCATTAATTGATATGACTGGCTATTCATCATGGCGACCTTCCGGTCGCTGTGTTAAAGGCGCGAGGAGGGCAGGGGGTAATCAGTCGGGAGCGCAGCTTCAGGGCCATATATTTATATCGTTATTTTCACGATCATTGATCAGCTTGTGAAGCTTGAACCAGATAACCGGATGGCGCATGAGAGTTTCCATGGAAATCCATTTTGCTGAAATGTTATTCAACCGACGGCAAGGACGATAACGACGATTACATAAAAATGCCCTGTCCTGTTTCAGATCATGGAAACGTCTGTCTGTTATTTTTCTTCTGTTATTCATCGGTATTTTCCGCAACTCTTGATTAGCAGCTGATTGGCTCTATTTTAAATGGCGGCGGCCAGCAGTTCTATAGGACAAAGGTAGTAATGGCAGATACATTTTCGCAGGCAACTGCGACTTCCCTGCGATGCCGATGTAACGTGTATAACAAGAAGCACGGAGAACGGCAACCAGGCTCATGTAAACGGCAGATAATCATTGCAAATCTGCAATCAGGAGCATATTTTGTTGCAGGATTCAGGCCGGCAAGAAACCACAGGATCAAATGAACGATAAAACAGAAACCCGCAACATGGCACTTTTCTGCGACTTCGAGAACATTGCACTGGGCGTGCGCGATGCAAAGTACGCCGCCTTTGACATACAAAAGGTGCTGGAACGCCTGTTACTCAAGGGCAGCATCGTCGTCAAGAAGGCCTACTGCGACTGGGACCGCTACAAGGAATTCAAGGGTGCCATGCACGAGGCCGCCTTTGAACTGATCGAGATTCCCCACGTGCGCCTGTCGGGCAAGAATTCTGCCGATATCCGCATGGTCGTCGATGCACTCGACCTCTGCTATACCAAGTCACATGTCGACACCTTCGTGATCATCAGCGGCGACTCGGACTTTTCTCCACTGGTCAGCAAATTGCGTGAGAACGACAAGGTAGTCATAGGGGTCGGCGTGAAGAGCTCGACCTCCGACCTGTTGATCGCCAACTGCGACGAGTTTATTTTCTACGATGATCTGGTACGCGAATCTGACAAGCCGCGCCGTGCACGACGCAAACCCGTAGCAAAGAAAACGGGAAAAAAAACCAGCGCGGAGTCCGAGGATGACAAGCAGCAGGAGGCACTGGACCTGGTAGTCTTGACGGTCGAGGCCCTGTTTAAGGAACGTGGCGAACAGGAAAAGGTATGGGGATCGATGGTCAAACAGACCCTGAAGCGCCGCAAGCCGGGCTTTAACGAGACCTACCACGGCTTCCGCACCTTCGGACAACTGCTGGAAGAAGCACAGGCGCGCAACCTGCTGACATTGCAGCTGGACGAGAAATCCGGTGGCTACATCATCAAGCAACTCATCCGCGATGACTAGTCAAGCAACCCTGCACAGCCTGTGCAATACCGTAGCAACGATGAAGCCATGCACGGGAACTAACAGCACTTGCAACCATCTATACACTCTATACTGTTTTAAAGTGAGGTGACACAATGAATATACCGGAACGCGACGGTGACGGTTACCTGGTCGACAGCAGCACCTGGACGGAGGAGATCGCACATGCGATGGCAGAGGCCGATGGCGTGGAACTGGATGATGTCAAGTGGCAGCAGATTTTGAAGGCACGTGAATATTACGAGGAGCATGCCGTTGTACCGCCCATCCGAAAGTTCTCCAAATACCTTGGAGAAGACCAGAAAGGCATGTTCAAACTCTGGATGACCGGACCGATGAAGCCTATCACAAAGTACGGCGGGCTACCCAAACCCACTGGTTGCGTCTAATCGACCGGGAACACGGGAAGCAGATACTGGAAGTCCGCCCCGTATTCACGCTACCCTTGTGCAACGAATTTGCTATCTGCTTCTTCGCTGCAGCCAGAGAGGTTCACGCAGGAAGAAATAACCGGCCCCCGAAAGTATTTCTGTACCTTTCTGCTCAGTTTTTTAGATGCTGTTTTCGTATTAATGAAAACCATGTCCAGAGTCCCGCTTGATGTCGAGCTGATGACGGTCGCACCAATACCCCGGCGCCTGACCATTGTATCGTTTCCTATCATTCTGACCTTTGGGATCCATTTGCCAAACTCGTAGTCTACCTGTACACCGGAACGCTGTGGCCTGTGTCCGTGCATAACAATATCGATCTTCAACTGCGCAAGAATAGCACCAACCAGCCGCCCTTGTTTCCTGTAATAGCGGCTCGCATCCGCCACATCATAGAGCAAATAGTTTATTCGCCGATTTTCTCTTACATAGGCATATGACCTCATGGCCTTAACTGATCTGAATGCTCTTTTATAATGGTCCGTATTAAAACAATTCAGGTCTTTTCCGGTTATCTCCTTAAAGTGCAGCAGTGTCTGCAAGAATTCGAGTGTCGGATAGCCATGTATGAAAAGGACAGGACCGGCGACGTGGAACAGATCCATACCCTCAATAAACTCGTTGAGAGAACGGGCCTGTTTCTCCCCCACCCCGCAATTTTCACCTGCCCGGATCTTTTGCCAGATTTCCTGCTCATGATTCCCCACTATAAACTTGACATGCCCCCCCTTTGAGCGAGCATCTCGCTGAAGAAGTTGCCAGTATTCCACAACAGCAGGATCAGGATTCTTCTTGTATACCAGATCACCGGTATGAAAGATGCTTATCCCCTCCAAATTGTCTGTGAGCTCGCCATTGTTGTTGAGGATTCCGGCAAAGCGCAGCGTATTCCTGACTGAGTTGACGTCGTTATCGGTATCGGAGAAAACAATACATGGTGCTGGAAAGACCGGTCGATCTGCGCGATTTTCAGGTTCCTTCTG
>Ga0316194_10000602_pt1 | contig 23666 bp, 19 predicted proteins | sample CroRivsedime1_MG_FD_204936 | JGI IMG/M metagenome (GOLD analysis project Ga0316194, IMG submission 204936) | Coastal sediment microbial communities from Maine, United States - Cross River sediment 1 | ecosystem: Environmental > Aquatic > Marine > Coastal > Sediment | place: USA: Maine...
CCGGATCATGATCACGGCCTACGACTCGAAGGTCGCTGTACTTTCCAACTTCGGTGACGAACCAGAGGTCCACGCCGCCGCTCTCGAGACGATCAACAACACCGCGGCGTCGACTTTTGAGACCCAAATAGAATTTGGCCGCATCCTCCGCTGCATCGAGGTTCAGTGCGACGATCCCGAATTCATCCTGCAACAAATCAACGTCTACGCCGAGGACCTTCGGCACCGCAGCCGCATGATGCTCGCGCACCTCGGGACGGTCATCGACTCGATGGCCGGCCTCCCGGGGCGCCGCTCTCTCCTGGTCGTCAGCGACGGAATTGCAGTCAGGCCCGGCGAGTCGCTGTACGCGATCTACCAGGGACGATACGTGGGCATCGACGGTGCAACGCGGTACCAGTTCCAGGCCAACCGATACAGCATCGATTACGAAATTGACGAGCTAACCAATCTCGCCAACGCGCGCCGCGTCACGATCTACTCGCTCAACAACGGCGGCGTGGTCGGGAACCCCCTTTCGATGTCCTCCGCCGCAGTCTCGTCCACCCAGCTGGTCGACAACGAGATTGATTTCGTACGCGACACCAATTACTCGGCCAGCATGCAGGAGTTCGCGATCAACACCGGCGGCCGCATCATCCACCGACCGACGGTTGAATCTCTCGATGTGGTGAGGCAGGACTTCGATACCGCCTACTCTCTCGGGTTCAACCCCGATCACGAACCCGACGACAAGACGCGGACCATCAAGGTCCGCGTGGCCAGAGACGGCCTGAAGCTGCGTTACCGCGACAACTACACGCTGACGACCGATGAAGGATCGGCCGCGATACAAACCAAGATTGCGGCGGTTCTCGGCAAGAGCGAGAACCCGCTCGGCATCTCGGTCGAGTTCGAGCCTACCGCCGAACGCTCGGGCCGGCGGAAGGTGGTCCATGCCGCGATTCGCATCCCGGTCGCGCCAGTGACGATGATCCCGGTCGGCGGCGACAAATATCAGGGACAGCTCGAGTTCACCTTTTTCCTCGAAGACGAGCACGGCGCCACGACTCCGATCCAAACCACCGGGCTGCCGCTCGACCTGCCGGGCGAGGCAGTGTCGGCAACAACCCCGGTCCACATCACCTACGACATCGGCTTCAAAGTCCGGCCCGGCAATCACAGACTGGCGCTCACCGTGGCCGACGCCTTGGGATCGACCGCCTCGACCCTGACCTGGAATCTGTCGGTTGATGGGGATGGAGCGGTGAGGGTGACGGATCGGTAGCCCACCCACCCATCCCGATGCTGGATGCTCGATGCTGGATGCTCGATCCGCCCACCCACCCGGGCTGAGACTTGTCATACTCACACCCAGGAGGATTTCTCGATGAAACGAACGGCCCTATATTTATGTGTCCTGCTCGTACTCGCAGCTTTCTCGCCTGCAGCCCACGCCGAAGACCCTGAGGTACCAACCGGCAAGCTGATGGTGGTATGGACCAGCGCTGACCCCGATGTCGCTGAAAAAGTCTGCCTGATGTACACCCACGCCGCCAAAAAGTACGGCTGGTTTGCCGAGGTCCATCTGGTCGTATGGGGACCGTCCCAGCGGCTGCTGGTCGGCGACCCGGCGATCCAGGCCAAGGTCAAGGCGATGCAGGAGGACGGCGTCGTGGTCGAGGCCTGCGTGGCGTGCGCCACAAAACTCGGGCTGGTCGATCAGATCCAGGCCCTCGGCTACGAGGTGAAGGGGATGGGGAAACCTCTGACGGCGGCCCTGAAGGACGCCGAGACTGAAGTGCTGACGTTCTAGCTCTTCGCCGCCAGGCTGGTCAGGCGCAAAAGCAGGACCGCTACGTAGCTGCGAAGGTCGGCAGCGCTGACGTCGCCTGGGGGCTGCTCGTCGTCCCCGATCTCGAAATCCGACAACCCTCGCACCAGCTCGGCCGGTGTCACCTCGGGGTCCCGGTGGGCGGCCGCCTCGATGTGGTCTTCAACGGTGTAACCGGCGATCTCGAGCGCCCTCAGGTCAACGAGATCACCAAGCCCGAAATACGAACGCAGGGCACACAGTATTCTCGCCGTGATTTCCTTCGGGCGGTCGACCCGTATTTCCCCGATGATCGTCTTTTCGGGTTGGACCTGCGGGCAGAGATCCCGGCCAATGTTGACAACGAGTGAGCCGTCTCCGCGGCGAAGTAGGAACTTGCCGAAGGCCTCCGGGGCCTCGAGTCTCTGAATTTTCGCACCGATATCACTCGCCACCTCGAGGAGTGCGGCCTCGCCCACGCGCACCCGGTCCTCAACCGTAAATATCTGAAGACTCTGGGTTGCACGGTGGTGGATGTGGTATCCCGCCAACGCGGCACCGCCGGTCAGGAAGAACCCGCCCTCCCTGGCAAAGAACGCCTCGAGGACTTCCTCCTGAAATTCGTCGAGACCGATCATGATCTCGCCCTCCTTGCAACACCCGCAGGCGCCACAGAATCAGGTTATCACGTGGCAGACCGCTCACGAAAACCACGTTCTGAATGTTATCCTCGGGAATCGATATCGAGAGCGTGGATATCCGCGCGCTGGGAGCCTTCGAGACCGCCCAAGCGCTGACGAACGAGCACACGCCGTTCAATGTGGTGGCGGTGTTGCCGCTGCGCAACGGCCCCACAGAAGAAACGCTGAGCCAGGCCCTTGACGCGATCCGGAAACGCCACCCTTTGCTCCGTTCGAAGCTCGAGCCAGTCGATCGCGGTTTTCTCTTCGCACCAACGAACCGGCCGATGTCATTGGAGAGTCTCGATCGCCTCGGCGACTCGACCTGGATCGAGGTCGCCGAACGCGAGCTCGGCCGCGCCCTCGACACGGAATCCGGACCCCTTGCGCGCTGTCAGAGAATCGCCGGCGACGGGGAGGCATCAGAGATCGTTCTCACCATCCACCATTCGATCATGGACGCCACCTCCGGTTCCAACGTGGTTCGCGAGCTGCTGACCTGCTGCGCCGCAATCGACGCCGGGGAAGCTCCACCACTCGGGCCGCCGTTGCCAATGATGCCGGCCGAGGACGACCTCATCCCCGCGACCCTCCCGGGCGGGCGCCGATGTTCAAGCGTCGCCGGCTTCCTCCTTCGCCAGGGGGCCGACGAGGCTTCGTTCCGTCTCCGTACCTTTGGTGGGAGGCGGCCACCGGTCCATGAGAGCGGCAATTGCCGCGTGCTCTGCCGGCGGTTGGCCGAAGAGGACACAACCGCTCTCGTGCGAGCCTGCCGCAGCCACCGTCTGCCGCTCAATGCCGCGCTCAATGCGGCCATGCTGTTGGCGGTGCACCGTCATCTCTACGACGGCAAGGCGACTCGCTTCCGGCATCTCAACTTCGCCGATCTCCGGCAGACTTTGAAACCGCGGGTCACCGAGGAGCACCTCGGGAGCTATCACGGCATGCTCAGGGTATCGGTGCCGATGCCCGCGGCCGCCGATCTTTGGACGACGGCGGCAGAGGTCAGCGAGAGGTTCAGCGTCGCCGCGCGGCGCGGTGACACCTTCCACTCTGTGCGGCTGAGCACTGCGATGATGCGGCCCATCCTGCGCCAACGCCGGCAACGCATGGGAACCACCGCGCTGAGCTACACAGGACCCGCCAAATTGCCCCGCAGCTTTGGAGCCATCGAGGTGTCGAGCCCCGAGGTCTTCATCTCCAATCTCACCCTCGGTCCGGAGTACACGGCCCAGGCGAGGCTTGCCGACGGCGAGTTGCGGTGGAATATCGTCTATCTTGATTGCGATATGGACAGGGCCACCGCCGACCTCGTTTCGGACGAAATGTTGGACATCCTACGAACCGGCCCGACGGGAGGCGCACCATGAACCCGACAACCGAGGAAATCCTCGCCCTGGTCAGACGCCAGCTCGGTCTGCGCGAAGTCCATCTCGAGGACGACATCGCCGCCGACCTCGGCGCGGTATCGGCCGACATCATCAACATCGTTGCGGCCCTGGAAGACCATTACAACGTCATGATCGGCGAGGAGGAGCTTCCCGACATCCGTACCGTCGGCCAGCTCCACCGGCTGGTCTGCGAGCGGGTCGAGGCCCGATAGTTCGGAACGGGAGGGGACGACGAGTGCAAGCTCGGGACTTTTCGACTCTGCTCGAGATGATCGCGTATCACGCGCGATTTCATTCGCAACACCAGGTCGTAACCTTTGGCAGCAGGGGGATGTCCTACGGCGAGCTGTGGGGGGCGATCGAGTCGTTCGCGGGCAGCCTTCTCGACGGCGGGCTCGAGCGCGACGACAGGGTCGTCCTGGCTCTGCCGAACGGACCCGGGTTCTTGATCGGCTTCTACGGCGCGCAGCGGGCCGGTGGTATTGCGGTCCCCATCGCGCCGGAGTCGGGGGTCGGTCGAGTCGCCGATCTTGCGGCGCTGTGCGATGCGGCAGCGGTCGTGATCGCCGACGATGTCGACCGGGAGGCAGCACGCACCCTGGCCGAGCTGGTGGAACCCGCCAAACGTCGATTGCTCACCCTTGGCGATGGTCTGCGGCCCCGGCCGGCACCCAAGGTGGCCATCGAGGGCAAGGACATCGCGTTCCTCCAGTACACTTCGGGCAGCACCGGCGACCCGAAGGGGGTCAAGCTGACCCACACCAGCTTGCTGACGAATATGGACCAGATGATCGCCGGGATGGGGATCACCGAGGAGGACAGCTTCGTCAGCTGGCTGCCGGTCCACCACGACATGGGTCTGATCCTCATGACCATGGTGCCGATGCTGCTGGCGAGGCCAATGGTGCTGATGCCGACCTCGGTGCGCAGTATCCGCAATTGGATGGCAACCATCGCCGAGCACCGCGCCACCTTCACCGCGGCTCCCGACTTTGCCTACCGGCTGGCGGTGCGCTACGCCCGCGACGAGCGCCCCGATCTGTCGACTCTTCGTGTGGCTCTCAACGCCGCCGAACCGGTACGGGCCGGGACGGTCGAGAAATTCGAGCGCACCTTCGGTCTGGGCCACGTCATGGCCCCGGCCTATGGGCTCGCCGAGGCAACGGTTGGAGTCTCGATGTGGAGCCCCGGCGAAGCCATTCTGGCCGACGACCGTGGCTGTGTTTCGGTCGGGCGGCCGTTTCCCGAGATCGGCATCCGCATCGAGGCCGCGGACGGCGTTGCGAAACCTGGTGAGGTTGGTCAAATCGTCGTTTCGAGCCCGGCCAACACCCGCGGTTATTGGAACAACGAGGAGGCCACCCGCGCCCTGCTCACAGAAGACGGATCGATCCGCACCGGAGACCTCGGCTACCTCGACCGCGACGGCAATCTGTTCATGGTCAGCCGGCTCAAGAACATCATCATCCAGGCCGGCCGCAATATCGCGCCGAGCGAGGTCGAGGAGGAGGTCGAGGGGCTCGGTTTCGTACGCAGGGCGGCGGCGGTTGGTATCGACCGAGGGGGCACCGAAGGCGAACAGATGTGGGTCTTCGTCGAGCCCAATGGGGAGAAGGCGAAGGCGACCGAGGCCTACGACGAGATGGTCATCGAGGTCGTGTCGGCAGTCCATGAACGTCTCGGGATTCGCCCCGGCCGTGTCTACCTGCTCGAGCCGCGCACGATTCCGATGACCGCCAACGGCAAGCTCAAGCACGCCGCGCTTCGCGCCTCGTACCTCGATGGCAGTCTGCGCGCCGATGAAAAAATTCTGCACCCGCGATATTTCTGGCAGTGAGCTGAGTCGGCTTCGGGTTCGGGTTTGTGGTGTAGGCGTCTCGCCTGCACGGTAATCGCATCCTACCCATTTGAACCACAGAGGCACAGAAACACAGAGAAGAACACAGAGGAATATCGCACGTTGGCGCTGGGTGACAGACAGATCACACGTTACAGCATCTCGCTGAGTTCCCCGACACCATGAGAAGGGTCCTCTCCGTGCTTCGCTCTGTGCCCTCTGTGTCTCTGTGGTTCATCTCTCGCTCACGAACCCAGTTGAACGCCGGACGTTCGACGGACACCCCGACTGCGGCGGGAGCCGCAGCCTCGCGTACACTGTGTGACGTGAAATTCAGGGTGCTTCTGAGGCTGATCCGTCTCCAGTGGCTGCTGGTCAAGCACGGTGCAGCACAGCTTGTCCGCGGGCGCAGCGTGAGCGGACCGCAGCGGCTGCGCATGCTCCTCGAAGAGGTCGGCGGGAGCTTCCTCAAGTTCGGCCAGGTCCTCTCCCTGCAACCGGACATTCTGCCGCGCGCCTACTGCGATGCTCTTTTCGACCTCCTCGACCGTGTGCCCTCCTTTGGCTTCCGGGACGTGGAACGGACGTTTATCGAAGATCTCGGGCGCAGACCCGCCGAGGTCTTCGATGCATTCGACGCACAGCCGATCGCTTCGGCATCCATCGGCCAGGTCCACGTGGCAAGCCTCGACGGCCGCCGGCTGGCAGTGAAGGTGCGGCGGCCGACCGTGGTCCGGGACTTCGAATCCGACCTGACGCTCATGTGGGCATTGTCGAGGATCATCCGCGGCCTCCGGCTACGGCGATTCGACTGGCTCGCAAAAGCGAGTGAGGAGTTCATCGCCTGGACCCGCGAGGAGCTCGACTACCGTTTCGAGGCGCGCCACATGGAGGCCCTCGCTCACAACGCGCGCGACAGCCGGAGCGAGGTCGTGCCGAAGCTCTTCCGGGAGCTGACCACGCCGCGAATCCTGGTCGCAGACCTTCTGGAAGGCATTACCGTCCTCGATTACATTCGCAGCCTCGAGGCGGGCTCGAACATATATGACGACGAGCTCGCCCGCATCGGGTTCGACCCCGAGGAGTTCGCCCGCAACATCATCCGCAACTTCGTCCGCGATGCCTTTACCGATGGGCTTTTCCACGCCGACCTGCACCCGGCGAATTTGATCATCCAGCCGGACAGCGCGGTTGGCTACGTGGACTTCGGGATCACCGGCTCGCTGTCGCAGTACGCGCGACGCAGCCTGGTCGCCCTGACCCTCGCCCTCACCCGCGCCGACGCCGACCAGATGATGGTCCACTTCCTGAGGTTGTCGCCGACCGACGACGACTCCGATGTGCCCGCATTCCGTCGCGGGCTCAACGACGCCATCGACCGCTGGTACGACCTCGACCGCGACGAACCTGAAATGCTTGAGAACTACACGCGGGTGATGCTCGACTTCCTCCACCTTTCAAGGGATACCGGCGTCTGGCCGACCCCGGACGTCATCCGCTATATCCGTTCGGTCATAACCGCCGACGGTCTCGTGACGCGGTTTGCGCCACGACTGGACGTCGCCCGATTTCTGCAGACGGTCTGCGAGGACACGCTCGAGCGTGAGCTTTGGCGGGAGATGTTCTCGGTGGAGCAGCTCGCCTACGCCACCGCCGAGGGGGCGCGGATCGCGACCAGCCTGCCTGCCACCGCCCTCACCCTGCTACGGCGGCGTGGGGGATCGGGTCGAGAGGACGAAACCGATTCAAACGGCCGTGACCATTCCGAGTCTTCAGGGATTCTACCCTTTGGGCTGGTAGCGATTGTCGCGGCGGTGGTGACAGTGCTGCCCGGCGTACAGCCGGAGTTCGGCTGGAACCTTTTCACCGCGGCGCTTGCGACGGTGGTCGCCGCTGCTACAATGGGCCTGGCTCAGCTCGGACTTCGCAATTGATCGGAGGCATACGATGCGGGATCTGACCAAATCGTTCTTTTCTTTTTCCTGGACCATGTCCCTCCTGGGACTCGAACAGTTGACCAACCTCCTCAGCGAGGATCGCTCGGGCAACCGCCGCGAGCGGATGGCAAAGGCCTTCGACGCCGTGACCGATGCCACAGTCGAGCAGCTCGGTTCGAGGACCTCGTCGCTGTACGAATCCGGCGACAAACTGCAACGCGAAACTATCGACCTCATGTTCGACCTGTCACGGCCCGAGGAGCTCAAGCCGAGGAAGGTCGTCGACCGCGCCGCTGATCTGGTGGAATCCACGGCCGAGGCGCTGCGCGACGCCGCCGGCGAGGATAAGAAAAAGAAAAAGACCACCCACAAGCGCACCACGAGCCGACGCAAGACAACCGCAGAGGCCTCGACGTAGTGCTCCAAAACCAGCCGACCGCCCGCCGAAGGCTGGCGGAGCTGGGTCTTCTGGGTCGCCGCAAAAACTCGAATTTCGCCGAATCAGAGAGCGCCCGCCTTCGTCTCGCGCTCGAAGAGTCCGGTCCACTGTTTGCCTGCTTTGGGCAGTACCTCGGTTCCCGGGTCGATCTTCTGCCTCTGGCGGCCTGCGCCACACTGGCGGGGACCCGAATCTCAGAGGCGGTGGATGCCCCCTCCGGCTTCCGCCCATCGGTCACGGGGATCGAGATCGAGCCGACTCCGTTCCGATGGAGTCTCCTCCATCTCTGGCAGCGCGGCGTCCTCGACGACGGTGAGGCGGTTGTCGTCAAAAAACTGCGGCCCGGAGTGGTGGATTCCCTCGAGAGACAGATCGAGGAGCTGCCGGCGCTCGAGAAGCTGCGCCTCGAGGAGCTCGCCGACGTCGGGAGGGCAGTGGAATCCTATCTGGTGTGGCTCGAGCGCCAGTTCGACCTTCGCCGCGAGTTCCGCGGTCTAAGGCGGTTGGCCTCCGAAGCCCCGAATTTGGACGCCCTGGTCGTGCCCCGGCTGTGGGAGGACTTCTCGGACCCGGAGACGCTTGTGTACTCGGATCCCGGGGGTACGGCTCTCGGGGATGCCAACAGCGACGACAGCGGCGACCGGGCGCGGCACCTGTGCTCGGGGTGGCTGCAACAGGTGCTCCTCGAATCGGTCCTTCCGGAAGGTCCTGCAGAGGATAATCTTTTCCTGCTCGAGGACGGACGGGTTGCCGTCACCGGTGGTCTCTTCACCAGTCTCGGTCGGAGATCCCGGCGTGGCCTCCTCGACGCCCTGATCGCCACCTCTCGCGGAGACCCGGACCGCGCCTGCGACCACCTGCTTCGAGCGTGCAACACCGAACTCGAGGACGCCGACCACGATCGGCTGCAAGTGCTCTTCCGGCAGGCAGAGCCCTTTCGCGACGGTGGTTGGAACGAAAACTACAGCGGGCGACGGTTGGCCGATACTCTCAGTGTGCAGTGGCGGTTGATGCGCCGCGAAGGTGTCGACATCCCGCCGCCGGTGGTGGCGTACCTCCGGAGTCTTTACCAGGTCGAGACGTGCGCGCGGCGCCTCGACCCCGATCACGATGCCTTCACCGAGGCGGTGAACGACCTCGGCGTCGTGGCCGCCGCATCGCGATTGCGCGAAACCTTCAGTGTGCGTCGCGTTCGCGGCGTCCTCGAGGCGACTGTGCCGGTCCTGCAGGAGCTGGCCGAGAGAGCCGACAAGCTGGGTTCCGCATCGGACGAGGATTCGAATGGATCGAGGTCGAAACCGGCCACCCGAAAACGGGAGTGGTCCGAGATTGCCGGCCTGTTGCTCCTGATGGTCGCGACCGTCATCTCCGCCCAGGGGCTACGCGCCGCCGGTGTCGGCGGCGAATGGCTCCAGGCGACAGCAACGGCGTTTTTCGTTGTGCTCGCCGGCATCGCCCTGTGGCGCGTGTGGCGCCACGGCGATTGATCGTTTCGTTGCCAACTGCCCACCCACCCGGTTACTGACGCTCTTTGGGCGTCGTGACTCACCCTCATCAGCCAGTGGCCGTAAGCCAACCAGCCTCCCTCTCGGAGACCCCCATGGCAACGGCCACGGATGGCTGCTGAGGGTGAGTTGCCGGGACGGCTGCCCCACAATTCTCCTGAATTCGTCAGTTATTCCCTTGTGGAGCAGGCGTCTCGCCTGCTGGGCGGGTGGGTGGATCTCGTACGTCCGAACGGGCATCGATTGGCGGGTTTTGCGGCTCAACAAAGACCGCCTGAGCTAATATGGAACACCATGAGTCCAGCAGACGACAACCGCGCTGAGGAATTCCTTTCCAGGGCGCCGCTCTTCGCGCGTCTCGAGGGCCGCCAGCTGCACCGGCTTGCCGAGATCTGTGTGCCGCGGTCCTACGAAGCCGCCGAGGAGATCGTCGTCGAGGGTTCGACCGGCCTCGGCCTCTTCGTGATCACCAGTGGGCGGGTCGAAGTGACCAGGGGAACGGGTGACGAAAAGGTGGTTTTCGCCGAACTTGGAAGCGGTGACCTCCTCGGCGAGATGTCGCTGGTCGACGATCAGCCGCGCTCGGCCACCGTCCGCACCCTCGAACCCACGACCTGCCTCCTCATCACCCGAGGGTCCTTCCAGTCGCTCGTCGACCGCGAGCCCGAGATTGCGTGGTGCATCGTTCCCGTTCTCGCCGGCCGGCTGCGGGCCGTGCAGGATGAGTTGATCGCCAGTGGAGGTGGTGCAGATATCGGGGCCGTGGTCGAGGACATCACGTGGTCCGACGACGACGGCGACAAAAAGGAAAGCGATGGCGCCCGCGCCGCGCTGAGCTTGCTCCGCGGCCAGTATGCGCTCGCGCTGGCGATGGCCGGTGGCATGCGAGGAGTCGCCGAAGCCGCAGAGTCCTTCCTTCGCACCCTCTCCCGTGACACCGACCTCGAAGACAATGAGGACCTGGGGGAAGTCGTACGCGAGTCCCCGCGCGGTCTCGTCAACGCCACCGAGGAATGTCTTTCCGAGGTCGAGCGATTGCCCGAACGCATGCTTGCTCGTTATCGCCGGGCCCGCGGCGGGCGACGTCAAAAATGAGCGTCCGGTACGATTGAGTCATGGATCGGAGCATCGAAGCGACGGTGCGATTGAAGTGTGATCGGGACGAGGCCTACGACCGCCTCACCGATTATCCCCGTCTCAGTGACTGGCTCCCTGGAGTGGAAGGCGCGCGCGTGCTTGCGCGCGAAGGCGACGTCGTGGTCGCGGAAGTGAAGGCGCCGGGGCTCGGCGCGCCGGGCCTGGTGCTCGAGCTGGTTCACTCACCGCCGGGTCTGGCTCACTTCACGCGGGTCGATCAGTACCGCGGCGCTGGAACGAGCGGTACCTGGGAGCTGGTCGAAGACGACGGCGCGGTCGAGCTTCGCGTCAATCTGCGGCCCGGTCCCAGCTTTGCCGGAGCTCGAGGTCGAAGGCGACTGCGCTCCGGATTGGAAGAGGCGCTCAAGGTGATCCGTCGGGGTCTCAATGAGAAAACAGCTGAACCGGAGATTAAAGCCGAAGTGGATGGCCGCCGCAAGATCCTCGAGGTCACGCGGCGTGGCGATACTGTCGTCGTTTGGCATCGGGGTAAGGTCTTCGAAGTGCCCCGCAGGGCGGAGGACAGCTGATGCGCCGCTTCGGAAGCATCGCCGCGCCGGAAGAGGTGGTGCGACAGGTCTTCTTCGACTTTGTGCGGTGGCCGGAGTGGATGCCCGGGGTGCGGGAGGTGACGATACTCGAGGCCGACGCCGACCAGGCGGTGCTCGATGTCGTTCACGCCCAATTCGGTCAGACCTTCCATATCAAACAGCGCTGCCGTATCGAGCCTGACGGGTTGCGCCAGAGCCAGATTTCGGGCAAGTTCAAATCGTGGGAGTCCCGCTGGCGATTCGTTACGCCTCCCGAGGGAGAGGGCACCACGGTTTCGTGCGAGATGCAGCTCGACCCCGGTCTGGTGGCTTTTTTCCTCCCGAAACGGTTGTTACGCGGATTCCTCGACCGACTCTACGAGGATTGCCTGAGCGGCGCCGAGGCACAGGCGATGGCTCTCGCCGCCACAGCTGAGGCCCCGGGAGCCGAGTGGGAAACGTTGCTGCAGGTCTTCGAGACGGATACGGGCCTCGAGATCTGGGTCGAGGGCCGCCGCTTTTTCGTCGAGCGGTGACCTTCAGGAGCCGGAAGCGGCGACAGAAGAATTGATGTCAATGGCTGCAGCTCACGCTGCAGACCAGATCTGTCGCCCCCTACGGGGGCTCATTCATCTATTAAACTCCCGGTTCCTGGGGCTCACGCCCCAGGCTATGCATATGTCGCGCCTCCGGCGCTCGGGAGGTTGATCGCCCACCTGTCCACGGATGTCATCCCGAGTGAGCGAAGCGAATCGAGGGATCTTCGGGATAGTCAGATGCGTGCTAACTCATCTCTTCACAGATCCCTCGACTCGGTGCCCGCGGCACCTCCCTCGGGATGACACCCTGGGGGCCGGGTGGTGAATTCAACGCCGGGCGGGGATAAACCCCGCCCCTACGATTCCAAACCAAATCGTGGGGGTTAGATTCAATTGGACGGTCGGCGACGGCGGGCCCTAAGCCGCGGAGCGGCGACAGATGGTTAGCCTGGGGCGTGAGCCCCAGGAACTACGTCAATTCCCAGCAAGCCGCCGGATCTCGGCCTCCTGGATCCTGGTCTGGAAAAGCGCACCGGAGAGCCCGAGCTCGGCCTGCCGGAGGTCGTCGTGGCGGTCCAGGACATCCGAGAACGTCACCATCTGCTCACGGTATCCACTCTGCGTGACCCGGTACCGCTCACGGTGGTACTCCAAAATCTTACGGGCCGCCTCAACCGCAGTCAGCTTCTCCTCGAGACCGCGATAGGCCGCCATCGCCTGCAGCTCCACAGCCGATTTCGCGTCGGCCAACATGGCGTCAGCCCGGGTCTTCTGCGCACGCGCCTGCTGTTTCGCCGCCGAACCCGCCTTGATGTCCTGGAAGAACGGGATCGAGAGATTGACCACGGCCCCCGCATATTGACCCTCGAAGAAGAGCTCGTTGTCGATCCAGGTGTAGATCGCGGACAGCTCGAGCTTGGGCCGCGACAGCGACCGCGCGCTGCCGAGGGCGGCGTCGGCCTGTTCGACGCCGAGACCCGCCATCCGCACGCCCGGGTTAGCTGCTGCAGCGTCCTCGACGCCGGTCGCCTCGGGTGGCACCTGAAGAGGCCCCTCGAGGACGTCGCTGAGATTCAGCTCATTCTCCTGCGGACGCCCGAGCAATCGGTTGAGAGATCGCCGGGCCAGATCGAGGTCATTGGTTGCCTCGAGCAGGCCGAGCTTGTCGGCCGCGAGCTGGCCCTCGGCGCCGAGGAGCTCGACCTTGAGCGCATCCTGCTCGGCAAAGCGCAGCTCGATCATGTCGAGGCCTTCCTGGGAACGCTCGATGCTCGTCTTCGCGACCTCGGCGCGTCTCTCGGCCAACAGCAATTCGTAGTAGGCGCGGGTGACCTGATACGAAAGCTCACGGCGCCGCGCCCGCAACCCTTCCGTCGCCATCTGGCTCTCGACGCCGCTCGCCCGCTTGGCGGCATCGATTCCGCCACCGGCGTAGAGCACCTGTTTGAGCTCGACAGCCGCCGTGGCATTGCGATCGTACTGCCCGACCGGCATCGAGCCGTCGCCGGGCACGCCCGGAATGAACCTCCCGTAGAGCACGTCGCCGCTGAACGAACCGTAGCTGCCGGACACCCCCAGGGTCGGCCACGACGCCGATCCGGCCGCTTTCGCTCCGTGCTCCGCGAACTGCACCTCGGCCTGGGCGGCCGCCACCTGCGGGCTGTCGGCCAGGGCGCTTTCGATGGCGTCAGCCAGCGATAGCTCCTCCGAAAACGCCGCACCTGCCACCACCAGGACTCCGAGCACCACTGCTGTCAATCGAATTCGTGTCATGTCGTCCTACCTCCTTTGACATCGACGAGCTCATTGATTTTGGCCATAGTACTCTTGGTTCACCACCATGATGCCGGAAACCACCCCCCGATGAACAGCCGCTGCACAGGAGGTCGGTCATGACGGAGGCACCCAGCACCCCGCCGCAAGGTGCCCACTCGCCGGCGCTCATCACCGGAGTCCTGCGGTACTACCGCGTCAGCATCCTGGTCGTTGCCGCGCTGCTGATCGCTGGGGCCTGGTCATTCATTACGCTACCTCGAGGTGAAGACCCGGAGTTCGACGTCTTTGACTGCCGAATCGCCACCACTTTCATTGGAGCCGATCCGGAGACGGTCGAGAGCCTGGTCACCCGGCCGATCGAAGACGCGGTTACTGAAATCAACGATGTCAAGATCGTCGAGTCGACCTCGATCTCCGGTCTGTCGCTCTTCAAAGTCACGGTTCGCGACGAGACCGAGCCCGCCGACGTCGTCGAGCAGATCCGGCAGAAGGTAGACGAGGTGGCGCCGGATCTCCCAGAGCACGCCGACGAACCTGTCGTGATGAGCTACAACACCGGCGAGATTCCGTTGACCATTGTGTCGATCGCCGGAGGCGACGACTATCGCCTGCTCTACCGCGAGGCCACCAGATTCCAGGACGTACTCCGTGATGTGGAGGGTGTGTCGAGCGTCGAGATCGAGGGCATGCCCGAGCGCCGGATCCTGGTCGATGTCGACAACGAGCGTCTCTCGCAGATGCGAATCCCGCTCGCGCAGATCTCTGAAATCCTGCGCCTCGAGAACGCCGCTGTCCCGGGCGGCACCCTCGACGTGGGTTCGGTGCGCTACATGTTGCAGAACCCGAACGAGTATCGGAGCCTCGAGGAAATCGGCGACACGGTGATTGGTCGTTTCGGCGACTCGCTGGTCGCGCTGCGTGACGTGGCGACGATTCGCGACGGATACGAAGAACCGAGATACCTGGTGCGCACCAACGGCGAACCGGCTCTGCTGCTGACGGTCGTCAAGCGTGGCGGCACCAACACCGTCGCGGTGGCGGATCGGATCCGCGCCACGGTCGACAGCCTGCTGAGCGAGCTGCCGCCGGGCCTCCAGGCACGGCTCATTTCCGACCGTGGTCTCGACGTATCCGACCTGCTCGCGACCCTCGGCTGGAACGCCCTCGGCGGCGGTCTGATCGTGATCCTCATGGTCAGCCTCTTCCTCGGTGTCCGGCAGGGGCTCGTGGTCTCGGTGTCGATCCCTCTGGCGGTATTGATCGCCCTGACGCTGATGCGTCTCACCGGCGTCGATCTCAACCAGGTCTCGATCTTCGGTCTGGTCCTGGCGATGGGCATGTTGGTGGACTCCGGTCTGGTGGTGGTGGAGAACATTGGCCGCCACGTGGAGCTGGGCCGGGGGCTCAAGGACGCGGTCATCGCCGGCGTCGATGAGGTCAAGCTCCCGGTTCTCGCCTCGACCCTCACCACCATCGCCGCATTTGTTCCGCTGCTCATGCTCAAGGGCAATCTCGGCGCCTTCATGACGGCCATGCCTCTGGCCGTGATCTTCGCTCTCTCGGGCTCCCTTTTGGTGGCATTCACCGTCATACCGTTGCTCTGCTACACCCTGTGGCGCCGGTTCCCGCCGCCGCCTGAAGATGCAGCCGAAAGCTCGCGCGCCCTCGATGCCTACACCGAGATCGCAAAGTGGGCCCTGCGCAACCGCTCGCTCACGCTCCTCCTGGCCTTCGCCGCGTTCGGCCTCAGCCTCATGACCATTCCGGTGCTTGGGCTGCAACTCTTCCCGAAGGCGGAGAAGAGCCTCTTCCTGGTCAACATCCGCCTCCCCGGCGAAGCAAACATCTCCGCTACCAGCCTCATCAGCGAACGTGTCGAAGAGGCATTGGCCGCTGAGCCCGGAATCCGCGACTTCACGGTCAACATCGGCAAGGGCAGCCCGATGGTCTATTACAACATCGAGCGAGACCGGGAGCGCACAAACTTCGCGCAGGTCCTCGTCAACCTCGATGGGGGCAACGCCGACGAATTTGCGGCCGAGATTGCCCCCAAGCTCCGCCGCATCGCCGGCGCCACAGTGGTACCGAAGGTCCTCGAGCAGGGCCCGGTGGGTGGCGCGGCGATTCAGGTGCGGGTCACGGGCCCGGATCTGCACGTCCTGTCCGGGCTGGCGCAGGGCATTCGAGGTCGGATCGCGGACGTTCCCGGCATCGCGGACCTCCGCGACACCCTTGGCGACACCACGCCGCGGCTCGTCCTCGATCTTGACCGCCGTCAGGCGGCGCTGCTCGGTGTCGACAGTTTCTCGCTCTCGCGCACCGTACTGATGGCTCTCAACGGCGAAGTAGCGACTCGCTTCAGAACCGACGACGACGAGATCCCGGTTGTGGTCCGTCTCGACCGGCGCTCGGTCGCGGAGACCTCTTCCCTCGAACGGCTCTACGTGCCATCGAATCAAGGGACGGTGCTGCCGCTCACTGAGCTCGCAACGGTGCGCGAGGAGCAGGGCTTCACGACAATCCTCCACCGCGATGGGAGGCGGCTGGTTACCGTCGAAGCCGACGCCTCCGGGAGGCTCGCCGATGACGTCCTCGGTGACGTCCGGATGCGGCTCGAAGACTTTGCTTTACCAGACGGCTACTCCCTCGCCTTCGGCGGTGAGGAGGAGGAACGACGGGCGTCGTTTGCCGGTCTGTGGGAAGCGTTACTGTTGGCAATGCTGCTGATATACGCCTTGCTCGCGATCCAGTTCAACTCCTTCATACAACCGGTTGTGATCCTCTTGACGGTGCCGCTCGGCCTCACCGGTGCCCTTGTCGGGCTGCTGATCACCGGCAACCCCTTCGGCCTGATGGCGTTCATCGGCGTCGTCAGCTTGACCGGGATCATCATCAACGACTCCATCGTGCTCACGGACTTCGCCAACTATCTGCAACGGGTGGAGGGCCGGCGTCGTCTCGAGGCATTGCTGGGGGCCGGCAGACTCCGTTTCCGGCCGGTCGTCCTCACCAGCATCACCACGATCGGTGGGTTGACTCCACTGGCAATCTGGGGCGGCACACTGTGGTCGCCGCTGGCGTGCGCCGTGATCTTCGGCCTCATCGGAGCCACCGTCCTCATCCTGATCGTGTTACCGGTGATCTATTCGGTGCTGGTTCGCACCGGTGAAAGCGATCGTGAGTTCAGATTCTGGAACGTGCTTGGCAAGCGGTTTTAGGGTAACGCCAGATCCGGGGCTCACGCCGAGGTGTTCTTCGAGATGTAACGCCAGATCCGGGGCTCACGCCCCGGGCTATCCATCTGTCGCCCCCTCCAGGGGCTTATGTAATTTCCAATTCCGCTCTACCGGAGATTTCAGTCTTCGCGGTAGGTTGAGACGGCCTGGCCGTCCCGCACCTGATCGTGGCCGTAGACCACCACCTGGTCGCCCTCGGCAAGCCCCTGAGTGAGCTCGACGTCCCGGTCCTGGCGACTCCCGATGCCGACCTCGACGCTGCGGGCGATTCCGTTCGAGACGAGGAGAACGCGCGCCTCGCTCTCGCGTTCATCGAGAAGCGCGGCCGCGGGCACGACCAGGCACCGCCGCTTGTCGAGCAGGATCCGAATCGTGGTAATCATGCCGCTGCGCATCTCGCCCTCGGGGTTGCCGATCCTGGCCTCGACCTCAAAGCTCCGGGTGACGGGGTTCGCGACGCTTCCCACCCGTTCGATGACTCCCTGAAAGACTCTTCCGGGATAGGCGTCGGTGGTGGCTTCCACGACTTGCAGCGGGCGCAAGAGCACCACATCCCGATCCGGGACCTCGACCACAACGAGGACTTCCTCCATGTCTTCGATAACCGCCAGCGGCGTGCCGGGACCAACGAACTCGCCCGGTTCAACGAGAAGCTGTGCCACCACCCCGGTCAGCGGTGAGGCGACCGTGGTCTTGGTTGCACGCTCACGGAGCTGAGCGATTCGCGCCTGGGCCGTGCGGTAGGCGGAGTCGAGAGTGAGGTACTGGTTCTTTGCCTGGTCGAGCATCGAACGGGTCACAGCGCCGTCCGCGAACAGACGTTCCTTGCGTTCGAAGTCCGACTTCGCCAGGTCCACCTGTTCACGCGACACCGATGACGAAGCCTCCCGAATCTGCAGCCGGATCTCACGGTCATCGAGGCGAACCAGTTCGCCGCCCGCACGAACCGCCGAACCCTGGCCGACCGCCGCGGAAAGCACACGAGCCCCGACTTCGGCGCTCACGGTGACGCGGCGTTGCGGGGTGACTGTTCCCGCCGCGGTCACACTGAAGACCAACTCCTTGTGCTCCACCGGTTGTACCTGGACGATGATTTCGTCCTGCGGGCCCGTTGATGATGTTTCGACCGTTGGGCCGGTCTCAAACTTCATTCTCGCGAACATCCAGATCACCGCGCCCGAAATCACCAATACGGCCACGAGAGCAACTGCGGCAAGAACCAAACGCAGACCGCGGCCGAAGAACGCTGCGGGCTCGGCGGCGGTCTCGGATTGAACCGAGTCCGGTATGGCGAACCCGCGCTGGGTGCGGGCGAGTAGGATGTCATCGTCGGCCGTCTGTGGCGGCTCATCGCTGACGGCGAACTCGGTGCGACCGACCTTGAGACGATCACCGGCGCGGATCTCGATCTGGCTCACCTTCTCCGAGTTGACAAAGGTGCCGTTCGCGCTGTCGAGATCACGGATCGTGCAACTGTCGCCTCGCAGAATGATCAACGTGTGGCGGCCGGAGCATTGGGCGTCGTCCACAACGACATCGGCGCCCGGTGATCGTCCGATGACGTACTCGACCCCTTCCGCGATCTTGAGGCTCCGCTCGCCACCCTTGCCAATCAGCCGGTTGAGGTACAGCACTTTCGGACGCGGCTTCGGTTTCGGTTGCTCCGGTTCCGGCGCCACATCGGCCATCGACATCATCCTGGTCTTGGGTGTCTCCTCCTGGGGGATCGATAGGCTGAGAGTGTAGACACCGATTTCCACCGAGTCTCCGTTGGCGATCAGGTGTTCTTGCACTCTCTGCGAGTTGACCGAGATTCCGTTGGTGCTGTTGAGATCAACGATCTTGTAGAGACCCCGGCCGAACAGGATCTCGGCGTGATAACGGGAGCAGCTCTCGGACTCCAGGACGAGGTCGTTGTCCATTTCCCGTCCGATCCGGATTCGATCGATCTCGAACCGCTCGGTAACGGGATCCGATCCCGGGTGATTAACGGTGATCACTATCATCCGCAAGCTCCGTTTGGTTCTTGGCTAACCACGTCGATGGTAGCACGCGTGTTTTCTCACCGATCCCGGTACGTCCGCCTGCGCGAACTCATCCGAACCATGCGGCTGGAGCCAGCCCGACCATTCCCGGACTCGGGATTCGAGACGAACGCAGCTAGGTGCATCAGATGGCCGTCAACGACAAGACCTCCACCGACGACACCCGGGCTCGCCAACCGAATATCGCTACCGAGGCCAACCGCTCCGTAGTCCTGAATCTCCGCCTCTGCGAGTTTGGCGAGGAATGCATTCGCGTCCCTTTTCTTCGCGCGCGTACCCTCCTCCCCCTCGTTCTCCATGGCATCGATCGCGTAACTCCGGACCAGCTTCGGCAGCATCGCGGCGAGGGTCGAACGGCGATCGAAGAGATCGATGCCGACAATCTCGGAGCCGATCGCGAAGAGGGCGCCGGTTTGTTCTTCGCCGTGGGTGAATGCCTCGACGTAACTTTCGAGCGATGTGCGGTGGCGGTCGAATACCTCGGCCATCGCCTGGGTGGCTGACGGCGCCTCCATCCGGGAGGCCTTCGCGGATATATCCGCCCACACCCTCCGCTGGTCGGAACGGCGGCTGCCGTCCTGCCGCATCGAACGCGAGACCGTGGCGGCCCTGGCCGCACGACCGCGGGCGAAGTGATTCCGGTTCGACATTTCGAGGTGTGTTGATTCACGCCTCCACCGCCCCGCTTCGACGCACGAAACCGGGATTTTGATCGTCTTTCCGGCCGGCGCCAGGATGGTCAGGTTGATGGTTCTATTCTGTTTGGCCCCGATCAGCTCTTCACCATCAAAAATCAACACCGGAATGTCGGCCGAGTTCTCGAATAGCAGCTCTGGAACGCTGCCACCGTCCGAAATTTCGGACACTTTGGCGACCTCCAGCCTCATGGCGTCGGCCAACGTCAAGTAGTCCAGCATTTCGTCCGCTCGCCCCTCGACAGCAAACATTGTCAGATTCCTGAACACCATCCGCTCACCTAACTCCATTTTTGACAGATATTTCCTCACAGCATCCATGATGACCTCCTCTTTAATGACATGTTTTGACATCAATCAACAGTATATTGACATTCCCATCAAAAGTCAACAGTTCTTGACAGCATTTCCGACCCTTTGGTAGTGTCGAATAATGATGGATGAGCAGACCTACACGATTGACCAGATCGAGGAGCAAACCGGCTTCGACCGGCGCACCATCGCCTACTACGTACAACAGGGTCTTCTCCCCAGGGTGGGCCGGAGGGGGCCGAGAACCCGCTACTCGCAGCTGTTCTTCGACCGTCTCCAGTTCATCAGACTGATTCGGGATCTCCAGGACCAGGGGGCAATGGGAACCATGACCCTCAGCGACTTCCGGGATCTCTTCCAGAGCGTGCCCGAGGAGACGATTGCTGAAGTGGTCGGCGGTCGCGAGTCACCCCTCGTGGTGGCCCGGAGCGCCTCCCCGGGTGAGCCTGCGATGGCCTCGTCAAGCGATCGCAAGCGGGCGATGGTGGGCAGGATCGAGGGCCTTCGGCACAACATCGCCGACGAGCCGGTATCGGCGCAGCTCGAATCACGCGGTGTTCCCATGGACCCGGCGCAGCAGCCCACGCCGATTGCCGACCCCGAAGAGACTTTTGCGGAGAGAGCTTATATGGCGCTGCCCGACGCACCTGAGTCCGCTGAGGAGCGCGAGACGCCTTCCGGTGAATATCACCGCCTGACCCTCGAGGCGATCGAGCGGTCACCTGACGCCCCGATTCTGGCCCGACAGTCCGCCCCTCATTCACCCGCCGAGGACCAGCTGCGTGAATCTCTCGCCCGTTTGGCGGCGGTGGTGAAACGTCAACCTCGCGCCTATCTACGCACCACCGAGACCTGGACCCGGGCACGGGTGACCGAGGAACTCCTCCTCTCGGCCCGGGGTTTGGAGGAGCGCCATTTGCCGCTACTCGAAAAGGTGGCTCGGATCTTGAGGGATCTCATGCGGGACAGCGACGGGGGATTCTGAGCCAGTCTCCGAGCCCAAAATCTATTGAGGCCTGGGTCCGTGCGAATCGCCCGAAGTCAAGTGTAAAGAGTGAAGAGTTAAGCCCACCCTTCCCCCTTTACCCTTAACTCTTAACCCTTGACCTCCTCCTACTCCTTCGCTTGAACCGTGATCCGCGCCTTCGCGATGTGGTCCACCGCCCACCTCAGAGTGGTGTGTTTGAAGTCGAAGGTCTTTTCGTTGTTCTTGAGGCTCACGTTATTCCCCACCCGATCGATGACCTTGCCGTCCGCATCGAGGAACTCGACCAGGATATCGATCTTCCACTTGGTGGCGGATTTCGTCGCGCACCGGATGCGGGTGGTGATGATCGCGTTCATGTCAGCATCGGCGGAGCTGAAGGCACCTTTGATTCCGCCGCCCTTGGCGCCAGCAATTTCGAACTCGACCCTCCGCACATCGATCTCGCCCGCACTCCCGTCGAGATCCACTCCATTGAGCGGTGAGAAATCGACAGTCGTCGAAAAGTCAGTTCCTGCGGAGGGTTCGGCCTCGGGCGCGGCTTCGGCTTCTGCGGCGGGCTCGGCCTCCTGACTGCTTTCGGCCTCCTGGGCGGCGGAAGTACCCAACGCCAACAACATGAATAGGACCAGACCCACTGCCAACGGCCAAGAATCGCGCTTCATATCGCACCTCCGAGTTCAGTTGTACGGGAAGTGTAGCAGGACGGCCTCAGCCCTTGACGATCCATCCCCTGGCTCGCAGATGTTCTCTGATCTTGTCGCGGTGATCGCCTTGAATTTCGATGTGCGTTTCACCTGCCTTACCGCCGGAACCACAGGTCTTTTTGAGCTCGCCGGCGAGATCCTTGAGAAAGGCCGGGTTTCGGGGCAGGCTCTCGACGACCGTCACCGTCTTGCCCTTTCGTCCAGCCTTCTCGATCCGGAGCCGAGCAGTGATCCTGTCTGGCACGGCCTCGTCCATCTGCGAGGAGCAGCGGCAGCTCTTCTCAGGCCAGCCGCACTTCGGACACACGCGACCCTTGTCGGTGGAGTAGACGGTGCGGGTTTTTTTTCCGGCGCTCATCGCTTGCAGCTTACGTGCGGAGACTCAGGTTGTCACCCAATACAAACTTCATGGAAACCATACGTACATCCAGTAGCATATGAATCGAAAAGAGGAGGCGACGATGCCACAGCCGGATGACGCGTTGTTGGTGGTCGATCCACAGGTTGATTTCTTCCCGGGCGGGGCGCTGCCGGTCGCCGACGGCGACGCTATCCTGCCCACGGTCAACCAGGCGTTGCAGGTGTTTTCCGAAGCCGGTCTGCCGATCTTCGTGACGCGGGACTGGCACCCGGCTGACCACTGCTCGTTCACCGACCAGGGCGGGCCATGGCCGGAACACTGCGTCAAGGGCACGGCCGGAGCCGAGCTCCACCCTGACCTCGAGCCACCACCGATCTTCAGCGTCGTACAGAAAGCGACCACCTCCGATCGAGAGGCCTACTCCGACTTCGAGGGCACCCGCCTCGACGAAGTTCTCCTCGGCCTCGATGTCAATCGGGTGATCGTCTGCGGCCTGGCGCTGGAGTACTGCGTGCGTGCGGCGTGTCTCGATGCGGTCAAGGCAGGGTTCAGCGCCGCCCTCCTGATCGACGGCACACGCCCGGTGGAGGTGGAGCCCGGCGACGGCGATCGGACCCTCGATGAGTTGCGGACCGCCGGTGTCGAGATCGTGGCCGGGTTACCCGAATGACCACAGCTCCCCAGAATCCCTCGGCCCTCGTGGTCGACCTCTACGAGCTGACCATGATGCAGGCCTATCACCTCAACGGCATCGAAGGACGGGCGACCTTCGACCTCTTCGTACGGCGACTGCCGGCGAACCGCGATTTTCTGCTCCTGGCCGGCCTCGGCACAGTCCTCGAGCACCTCGAGCAAATCCGCTTCACCGCATCCGATCTCGAGTACCTCGATTCACTCGGCCACTTCCGCACCGAGTTCCTGGACCTCCTTGGGCAGCTTCGTTTCTCGGGAGATATAGCGGCCATGCCCGAGGGCACCGTGGCTTTTGCCGGCGAACCGATCCTCAGAGTGACGGCGCCGATCATCGAGGCCCAGCTTCTCGAGACCGTCGTCATGAACCTGGTCCACCTCCAGACCCTGATCGCCTCGAAGGCGGCGCGAGTCGTGCTGGCCGCCGATGGCCGCGGGCTGGTGGACTTCGGGCTCCGCCGCACCCATGGCACCGAGTCCGGGCTCCTGGGTGCCCGCGCTTCGCGGATCGCCGGCTTCGATTCCACCTCCAACGTCGAGGCCGGACATTGCTTCGACATCCCAGTGACCGGGACGATGGCCCACAGCTATGTGCAAGCTCTGGATGACGAGGAGAAGGCTTTTCGCAGCTTTGTCGAGGCCTACCCGGAGACCGTACTGGTGGTCGACACGTACGATACGATTCGTGGTGTGGAGCGAGTCATCGCCCTCGCCGAAAAACTCGGCGACAACTTCCGGGTACGGGCCATCCGTCTCGACTCGGGTGATCTCGTCGCGCTCGCCGGGGCCACGCGAGAGCGCCTCGATGCGGCCGGACTCGAACGGGTCCAGATCTTCGCTTCCGGCAACCTCGATGAGTACCGTGTTCAGGAACTCGTGCGCTCCGGGGCGCCAATCGACGCCTTCGGCATCGGCACCCGCCTCGGCACCTCCGAGGATGCTCCAAACCTCGACATCGTCTACAAGCTGGCCCAACTCGACGATCAACCGCTGCTCAAGCTGTCGCCCGACAAGGCCACCCTGCCGGGCGTCAAGCAAGTGTGGCGCGACGAAGACAACGACGGAGTCGTGG
>Ga0316194_10000603_pt1 | contig 23660 bp, 25 predicted proteins | sample CroRivsedime1_MG_FD_204936 | JGI IMG/M metagenome (GOLD analysis project Ga0316194, IMG submission 204936) | Coastal sediment microbial communities from Maine, United States - Cross River sediment 1 | ecosystem: Environmental > Aquatic > Marine > Coastal > Sediment | place: USA: Maine...
AAGCCGGAAAGCTGATCAATAACATCGACTTTTAGGCTGACGTGAACATGTTGCCTGCGAAGTTGCGATACAGTCGCCGCGTGTGGGGTGGGGTGGGTCGCCGGGGGTGATGTCATGCCCGTGCCCGTGCCACGCTGGGCAAGAGGTGGTCGTTTCTGCATGCAGCCGGGGCCGGGGAGGGGGCGCGATTCCGAACGACGACTTCCGGGGGCAGAGTTGCCGTTCAGCAGATGTTTTCCATCACTCTGGTGATAATTACTGTACTACCGGGTACGGCCACAAGAAGACCTACAGCACAAACAAAAACAGCTCCCGAAGGAGCCGTCTCTGTAACTAATTGTGATTGGTTAAGCTTTCTTGCGTCTTGCTATACCGACAAGACCCAGCAGGCCGGAGCTGAAGAGCCAGACGGTAGCTGGGATGGGAATTTGGCTCAAGTTACCATAAAAAACTGGCTGAAAATTAGGGAACGCGGGACTCTGGGGCATTATATAACTGCTGACACTATCAACAATAGCGGTACCATCTCCGTTATCAGTAACTTCCCAGAGCGCTTCTATTGGTATGTTGTCGGTCGCAGACCAGTCTAATAGCATATTAGGAATGCCAGTACCTCGTGCATTACCATATGTGCCATCATCATTATCTGCGAAGGTCGCATCGTGAGCTGTCCATACGCTACCAAACATCGGCTCGACGTTATTGATGTTGATGGTTCCATCATCAAAATTCCACACCCATTCTTGAGGTGGAAAAGGAGGAACATTCGGGGCGCCACCAGGTGACGGCATCCAAAAAACATAGGTGCCACTCCATACACCCGTCAGTCCCGCAGTTCCAGCCACTACAATTGGAGCTGTGCCGAGCGTAATTGCTATAGCGGATGCTATTAGTGTTCTTTTCATGATGAACCTGCGTAAATTATTGTTAGTCTTTTAAGCTACTTTCTTGCACCTTGCCATATCCGGGATGACGCTGGCCAGCATGCGCCGGATCAGCATAATGTACTCTTTGGAATCGTCGCCGAGGATTAATTTGATGGCGTGAATTATGTCTACGCGAATTGTCCGCTGGGCAGTCTTTCAATATGGCCGAAATCAATACCCATTTGTATATAAATTCAGCTAGGTACACTACATTCGTAAAGCGGAAAATAAGATCTAGACCATGATTACCCCCGACATCACACAACTTGATTGGCTATGCCCGCGCAGTATGAACGCGGAAGAATTCATCCGTCTCCGGCCGGCCCTCGAAAGAGTGCTTAGCGCCGGGCCTGCCCGTGAAGTCTACAGCGTCAATACGCGCAGCATTTACCAACTGGATGACAGTGAACTTGGATCGATCGCAATTAAAGAATTGCGCTTCGAAACGGCATCGAGGCGCTGGCGTGCGGCAACCGTGCGCAGGCATCGCGTCTTGTGCGAATTCAATGCCGCCGGATGTTTCGCCGCACGCGGGGGCTTGACACCGCGACTATATGGCGCCGCGCTGGAGCACCGTGGCGCCGGTCTATACCGGATATTTATCGTCCTCGAATGGCTGAACGAAGCATTGACCCTCAGCGCCGCGGTGCGAGACTGGGCGGTCCCGGTGCGTGATCGGAACCTCGCGCATCTCGCCCGAACTCTGGTCGGCGCCGCGTCCCGCGGGCTCGTGCACGGACGTCACAGCTCCGAGAACATCCTCGTCACCGATCCGTTGGAGTTTCAAATAATAGATTTTTCACACGCTCAGATATTCGAACGATTTCATCCGGCCGGCTTCAGCCGTGATGTCGCCCGCATCGGCGCGCGCCTCGTCCTTGAAGAGGCGTGCACGAAAAAGGTGGTGATGCAATTCTTCGACGAGGTAGCGCGGGCCGCGCCGGCAGGGTCGGTAGACGACAGGAAAATCGCCATCGAATTCGACAAGGTGCTGATGAACTCCAAGCGTCGCCAGCGGCGCGAACGAAACTGGCACACGTTCTGGCGCGGGTTCCCGTCACGGCTCCGAGACTGACTCGAGACGTTCGCCGACCTGAGCTTCGTATCCGGTCTCTAGGGTGTGTGGCCCGAGCAAGCCCTCGCTTATCAGGATCTCAACGAGCGCTCCGGCGACGAGTGCGTGGCTGGCGCGGTTCCAGTGGCTGTCGGATTCGAATCGCAGCACCGCCAATTGCGCTTCATCGTCAGGGAAATACCGCATGAGCTTCGCGGTCCCAGACAATTTATCGTACAGTATGCATGACGCAGCAGAAGGATAAACTGACTGTCGAGGGAATACCACGGTCGGTAAATCGGCGGAATAAAACCGGGTCCATGACGTGTTTGCGAAAAATTCTTATTGTGGCGGGCACGGTGTGTCCCCGATTACGGAAACATCGACCAATGAATATCGCGGTGTGCGAACACCGGATATAATTATCACGGTAAAGGAATAGAGAATCGGATCCGATGTTCGAATTTTTGAAAGATCTTTGGGACTTCATGCGCGAATGGAAGAAGTTCTGGCTGGCGCCGATCGTCATGGTCCTGCTCGGGGGCCTGATTGTGTCCGCACAGGGCTCCGCGGTCGCGCCGTTCATCTATACCCTGTTCTAACAGCCCCGATTGGACAACGACACAAAGGCGCCCGTAACGGCTGCGAAACACCTGGCGATTTTCGCGCGCTCGTTAAGCGGCGGCGGCGGCGCAGAGAGGGTTGTATTGCAATTGGCCGGAGCCATGGCCGAGCGTGGTCATAGGATCGATCTCATCCTGGCAAGGACAAAGGGCCGTTATCTCGATGAACTGCCACCAACGGTGCGTCTGGTCGAGTTGCATGCGCCGCCGGCCATCTTGGCCGTCCCGGGACTGATCCGCGAGCCACGCACGTTGGCCGCACTGCTGCCGGCGATGATTCGGCCAGGAGTTGCACAGGTGCTCGGCGCAATCCCCGCGCTTAGGCGGTATTTATTGAATGAGCGTCCCGACGCGATTCTAGCTGCACTCGATTATGCCAACTTTGCCGCGATTATTGCGCGCCGCCTCGCTGGCGTACCGGTACGCACGATCGCCAGTGTTCATAATCACATGTCGAGCGCGGCGGCCAATGCGCAACGTCCGCATCTGCGCCACGTGGTACCGCTGGCGCGACGTCTTTATCCCGACGCTGATACGGTTGTATGCGTGTCGGACGGGGTCGCCAGTGACCTCGTCGCATCCGCCGGCGTACCGCCGGCTCTGTTGACGACAATCTACAACCCCGTGATTACGCCTCGTATCGCCGAACTTGCCGATGCCCCGATTCCGCATCGATGGCTTCAACAAGACGAAGTGCCGGTGATCCTCGGGGTCGGTAAATTAAGGCGGCAGAAAGATTTCGCGACATTGATAAGGGCTTTCGCGAACGTACGGAAAATTTGTCCGGCACATTTAATTATTCTGGGCGAAGGCCCGGAACGTAACCAATTAAAGCGGCTTGCTCATGAACTCGGTGTCGCAGACGACGTCGATTTACACGGGTTTGATCCGAATCCGTATGCCTTTATGTCGCGCGCGTCAGTCTTCGTACTCTCTTCGGCGTGGGAGGGGTTTGGCAACGTCCTGGTGGAGGCCATGGCCTGCGGTTGCCCTGTCGTGAGCACAGATTGCCCCAGCGGACCCGGTGAGATCCTGGAACACGGTCGCTACGGCAGGCTCGTCCCGGTTGGCGCCGCGGACGCACTGGCGGAGGCAATCCTGTCACAACTCGAGGCACCGTCTGACGGTCGCGCAGCCGCACGTCGCGCCGCCGAATTCACCGCAGCGGCGAGCGCCGCACTTTACGAAGGGGTGCTTTTCCCCCGCTGACGGAATCTCTGCGGGGCCGCGTTTTACGAATTGGCGGCGCCAAAGCCGACCAGCGAGCGCACCCGCTCGGCCACCCGCTCGGCCTCGTCCAACGGTTCCGGCACCGTGTCCGGCAGCGCACCGTCGAAATAGCGCGCGGTGCCGCGCTCGATGAGTGCTTCATGCAGCTTCGTGATATCGCCGTGCGGCCGCACCCAGCCACGCGCGGCCAATCGCGCGCACAGCAGCTCCAATCCGGCTTGCGGCCGCTCCCAGCCGCGCCGGTTCACGGGACGCGCGAAGGCTCTTCTCAGGACCCACTGTGACAGTCCCTGTCTGAGCAGGAATTTGAGTCTGTGCGTGTCCTTTCCGCGCTTCTCCAACGGATAAATGAATACCGGCTTCCCCGTCGCCGACGCCTCTGCCAGCATCGATGCGCTTTCGCCACTCACTACGAGGATATCGGCAAGCGCCAGGTAACCCAGATACGGGTTTTCTTCCTCGCTATGGGTGGCGCTCCAGTGGTAAGAGTGAACAGTAACGTTACCCAGCGAATCCACGAGCGCGCGCGCGGCGTCGCTGCCGGTTCTGCGGCTCGTGGTGACGAACACCGATCCCCCGGCATCTCGCGCAAGGGTCGCAACTTCACCACCCATGCGGCGTGCCTGTTTCGCATCAAGAGCGTAGACAGCATCGTCACCGCCCACCAGTAACGCAATCCGTGGCGCGGATCCGGTACCCAAGACCGGTCGCCAGCGCTCGGCCGCGGCCTCGAGATCGCTCTTGCGCACCCGCGTTAGCGGCACGGTCGTCTCGATACGCCGCGGATCGGGATACAGACCGATATATGCGGGCGCCACCGCGAGGTCGAACGCATTACCGAGATGAGAGCCCTTGCGCCCAAGATGAACCGTCCGCGTCTTGCCCTTCGATTCACGTCGGATCCATTCCGCGACCGGCGCGGTACGGGCCCCGGTCGCCACCACCAGATCGGGCCACGGTGCGACTAAATGTTCAGCGCACTCCCGGGTAAGCCCTCGCAAGGTCGGCCCACGCAGAAAATTCGGACGAGCGGCCAGCGGACCGAACTCGAGCTTGATCCGGTGGCACGGCCACCCAAGCTCATCGACCAGACCCAGGGACTGAGTCGTATGCCCCGGCTTATGGTCCTCCAGCAACCAGACACGCGGCTGCGCCAGCCCGAGAAAACCGCCGCCCTGGCGATACTCCGTGCGTCCCGGCTCGAAGCCCGCACCGTTGCCGACCACCAGCGACCAGTGAATATGCGGTCTGCGCGCGACCGCCGCGTCCAGTAGCGACGACCACCATTCGGCCTGATGCACCGTGCCTAGGCTGGCGCGGACCTCGCGGGGACGCTCCGGTTCGCGCACTGCCAAAAGGACGAAGCGCTCGGCGCGGCCGACGATCTCATCCACGACCCAGGGAATATCGTCCGACGGCAATGACTCCAGGGCGACCGTACAAACCACACCGTCGAACGACGTGTCATCGGCTTCGCCGTTCAAAGCCGCAAACAAACCCATACGCTGATGAACGATGTTATCGCGGGCGACTGTAACCGGGGGACCGAGCTCTGCGCTACCCGGCTCCAGTTCCAGCACGGTCTTTGCCTCGGCACGACCAAGCAAATCATCGAGCGCCTCGACGACGACCGGATGGGCGCCGCCGGGCCCAGCCGACGTCAGCATCGAATGCCCTGTGCATGCTGCGAAGCGCGCGCTCGGCCGAGCCGGCCCGAACACGTTGTAGCCGACGCGATTGGCGTCACGCTCGAACCGGTTAAAAAGATCCCCGATGGGGTTCGGCTGGTACACGAAGCGTTCCGGGAATGGCCGCCAGGGTTGCTTGTGAATCGTGGTGAAGTGGACACATTTCGACCAACCGTCGACGTGGTCCTGGTCGCGCGCGTTCCATTCACCGCCCAGTTCACCGAACGTATCCGGCGACTCCAAAGCCGCATCGATGAGCCGATTCTTACGCCACCGCTGGGCCCGCTCCAGGGTCCAGATGTCGATCATCTTTTCACAGTCGATCAACATGACGGATGTGTCACGCGGCGAAACGGCGAGATAACCGTGCCCGTTTAAACTCAAATCGAACAATTTCCCGGGATCGTCGCAGTACAGCTGATCGATATCGTTGTAAATCGCGCCGCCTCGCGCGCCCGCAAAATGCGGAATCGCGAAGCGATAGTTCGTGAATCCGGTGAGCCAGCGCCGGTCGTCAAAACCCGACAGCTCCTTCATCAAGGAAATTTCGTACGTGCGCGCCGGGTCCCGATACCGTTCGATCGACCACAGGAACACGCGCTCGGCACGAAACTGCGCGGGCTCGGTACCGACGAAAAGTCGCACGGTCGGCTTTCCGTTTGGCTGCACACCGGCGCGCACCGGTAACACGATAGTTTCCGGCAAATTACGTGGCGGAAATGTTATGCATTTATCGCGGCGGTTGTTCATAGATGAATAACGCTCATAGGCGCTCAACCGCCCGATGAATTCGGCTCATGGGGCCTAGCGTAGCGATCGAAACGCGCGGGATCGACGTTAGCCCATTTCCGCTCGACAAACATCAACTTCGTGTACGCGGCAAGGAACGAGAGTTCGATAAATTCCAGATAGGAAACGAATTCCGGCGCGTCGGTGGATTTGATCGCCTCGAGGAAAACCGCGCGGTAGGGATCCATCCAACGAAGCAACGCCTTGGCAACACCGAGGCCAATCAACTGATCCGGGACCAGGCTCTCGACATCAATTCCACACAGTACGCCTTCCGGAGTGCGGATAAAATTCTTTACGACCGGATCGTTGTAATCGAACCCGATCCAGAACGTCGACGACATCAGCCCTGCGATACGGTTGCCGATCTCGGCATGTGCCGTTGCAGATAGCACACCGACGCGCTCGAGAAAGCGCAGGTCGCGCCGTAGCCGCCCAACCCAGACACTGCCCTCGGCGGGTACGGCGCGCGGAGCGCGCGCATAGATATGCGCATAAAACGCCGCGAGTTCGCGCACCAGGTCGTCGCTGACTTCCCCCGGGATTTCGCCGGTGACGAAATCGACCCAAACCTCATGTTCGTAGCGGATCACGAATCCCGGTATCCGCGGTGACGGCCCGAATTGCTCGAGTGCCGCCTCAATATTCGCCGCCAGGTGGGAGTCGCGCAGGACGACGCGTTTGAAACGACTGTCATTGATCTCGACGACATAGACCTTTTGCGACTTCTGCAACCTGCTGCCGACCAGCCTCGATAATAGGTAACGCAGCCGTCGCGACAGCGCGGTCAGTCGGTATTGGCGAAACGACCGTCGATAGTCCATAGCATAAAAACCTGATGTCCGGGTGAAGGGGCGTCGTTCGTCGGCAAGCCTACCGGAGTAATTCGCGCAAATAGTCGCTGCGCCCGATTATCAGCGCCCGTCAATCTACTCGAGTCGTTCAAAGTCGATGTACCGCGGTAACTCACGATCGCGGTCAAGATAAATTAAAGCCTGCGAAAGTGATATTTCACTGTGGCACAGGAGGCGGCGCTAAATCAATCGCGCGCAGCATCAAGTATAGGCTGAATTAACGCCATTTTCCCTGAAACTCAAGCTTATCGAGCAATCACGCTCACTACTTTTTGGCTTGATCACCCTGACATCTTACCAGCAGCTGCCACATTGGCCTGCAGGCCAACCCCTCTTTTGCCCTTTCACCAGACAATTCCTGTCTCCAGGCCAATCGATACCCTGTTGCTGCGGCAGCAACATACACTAAGCAAGAATACGCTATTGCATCAGCCGAACAGGCTGGCTTGCGGGGGCGCTCGACTATCCGGTAACAGGAGCGCGGCTCGCGTCGGGGCTTGCTCCTCCAGGTCCATCAGAATCTTCTTAAACATCTTTCGATTTTGATAACAACAATTCCCGATGGAACAGATAGATAGCCTGTTCAGCAGGCTCTTTATGGCGCTACAGATTTGTTTTTTTATTGCCATGTACGCGCGCGGGATCACACCAGGGTTTTCTGGACCGGCCCCGGTTCTCGAATCTGAAGACATGGTTGCTCGGCACGCATCATGGAGTCAGTCAGCAACATCGACAGGCTTATCTCAACGAATTTGTGTTCCGCTACAACCGGCGTTTCTATCCAATGACCGCATTCAACTCTATCTTGGGAATTGCGGTACATGCCTCGGCACCTACCTACGAGACACTCTACAGCGGCGAGTGGGCTCACCCGATAGTATGATTGGCAACAAACCGGATAGGCAGGGGTTAATCCGGTGCTCAAACAGGCGTATTATCGCCAACTGACGGGTCGGCCATGGCGGGCTGACTCAAATAACCGAGTCCCCGGTAAACCCGGGGCGATTCAATATCTTGACAGGTATCCGTTAGCTTATGGCACTTTTGGTTTTGGTGCGCCACGGTACGACACAATGGAACGAGCAGGATCTTTTTGCCGGCTGGGGTGACGCGCCCCTCTCCCCAACCGGGGAGGCGCAGGCCCTGGTCCTGGGTCAATTCCTGGCGCGCAGGCGATTTAAATTCGATTTGTGTCATACATCGCGTCTCAGCCGTAGCCGTCGGACCCTGGAGCTCATACTCGAGGGCATGGGCAACCTGGACATTCCCACCGATCAGTTTTGGCGCTTGAACGAGCGCCACTATGGCGCCCAGCAGGAAAAACCCCGCATGGCTGTGGCCGCGCAGTATGGGCACCGGTTAACCATCGCCTGGCGTCGTTCTTACCGCGCCCGGCCGCCAGCCCTGAAATCCGAGGATCCGCGCTGGCTGGAACAATGCGAACGCTTTTCCGACGTACCTGATGAGCTGTTGCCACGCACCGAGAGCCTTGAGGACGGCGTTTTACGGGTGGAACCCTATTGGCAGGACTGTCTGGCACCGCAATTGCGAGCGGGAATGTGCGTTTTAGTCGTCGCCCATACCAGTTCCATGCGTGGTCTGGTGCGTATTCTTGATGGTTTGAACGACGATGCAACGGAAGCTTTCCGGGTTCCGACTGCCATCCCTCTCGTCTATGAACTTGATAATGAGCTCACGCGCCTGTCTTCCTACCGGCTCCACGGCGATGTGAAGAGTCGCTGGCGTGCCCTGAAAAGTCGTTGCAAACCGACCTGGATATCCTGGATGTAGATTGTCCCTACCAATAACCAAATCCGAAGTCAGTGTCAGGAAACGGATCCACGCAATGTGGAGATTAGCAAAAAGGGTGAGTCGGAAAATAGGGTATGACGCTGATCGAAAGAAGAGAAAAATGACCTTGTGTGCGAGATGTGTGGCCATGAGAACAATCGGGGGTGCGGCAGGCTAGCAGAGCAGCCTGCAGTACAGGGATTTTGGGGCGTTGCGACCGTGTCTCAAGCGGCGCGGCGGTACTCATGATGCAGACCGCCGACGTGCGGGAAGGCGATGACCGTTCCCAGGTCAGGCTGCTCGACCGGTCTTTGTTCTGGGCATTGTTTGTCCAACGCAAGATGCGTTCGCGCCTTGTGGTAGTTAAGAGAAATAGGCGTGAAGCGTGCGTTTCAGGTGCGCCTCATTGACGAAGATGATGTGATCGACGCACTCGCGCCGTATTGAACCGATGAGTCGTTCAACGTAGGGGTTTTGCCAAGGCGAGCGCGGGGCGGTGACTACCTCTTGCATGCCGAGGCTGTGAACACGGTGACGGAAGCTTGCGCCATAAGTCTTATCGCGATCACGCAGGAGGTATTGGGGTGCAGGGTCCCATGGAAATGCTTCAATCATCTGCTGCACAGTCCACTGGGCCGTCGGATGACCGCAGTGAAATCGGAGTCATTTGCGTGGTGTTTGGTTTACCATGGCCAGTTGTGGCGAAGCGCCAGGATTTCGAGGTGCAGGAGGGCGCGGCTTCGGAGTAGGCCGAGCAGCGAGGACAGGGCGGGGAGGGCGATAGTTCTCATGCCGGGACCGTACGATAGCCATGGAAAAAAAGTCAACGAAGTCAGAACGTACGATGTTTTTGGTAGCCACAACTGCTTCGTTTACCAGCCAGAAAAAGTCCACTGCAGGAAGAGGAGATAGTTAACCGTACAGGACGGTATTCGGAAAAATACTCGCAAACAAACTAAGTATTATCAGCATTCTGCTCATGTCGTTGTCATCGGGCAGTTCTCCGGCAACACGAGTTTTATTGCACCAGGCACCACCTCAAAGCGTATATTCTTGCTGCTGATGGGTTCACCATCAAGATTGACAGGCATCTCTACATCGGATTCCCATTCCGCCCAAGGGGCCCTGAATCGCTTCACAAACTTACCGTTCACTTCGGGTGCAAGCAATTCTTCGATGACTTGGCCCAGGGCTTCTGGTGGGAATTTATTCAATGCCACCAGGTCCAGCAAACCATCGTCAATCAGAGCCTGCGGGGCAAGTTTCTGACCACCCCCTGCTTGTCTGCCATTACATACTGCACCAACGATGACTGCGTTACTGATCGACTGATCGAGAAAACGTATTTCGCCGTGATAAGGGGAGAAGTTTACTGCCTGGACCAGTCCTGACAGTGTATAAGCTCCGCCACCAAGGAAATTTTTCAGCGCCACCGGCGTATTGGTCGTTACCTGGGCACCGAAGCCACCGCTGGCAACATTCATAAAGTGGTGTTCGTTGGCCTTAACTGCATCGACAGTTTGTGCTTTACCTGACTGGGCTAGTTGCAGTGCTAACAATAGATCTGCAGGTATAGTACAGGCTGTTGAAAAATCATTGGCCGTACCAAGCGGCATCACCGCCATCTCCGGCCGTTCATCTGCGCTTAGCTGTAAGATGGCATCGACAACTTCTTTTACTGTCCCATCACCACCTGCTGCCACCACACGTTGACAACCGTCGCGGACGGCTTCCTTTACCAAGCGCTCTACATCACCGCCTTCCCAAGTAGCCCTTACTTCGACCTTGCCGGTTTCACGTGCTTTGGCAATTGCCAACCTGACAGGCTCCAGGCCCGCCTTTTTTCCGTTCAATATGACTCGAATATCCATGATCACCCTTTACATTAAATCCTGAAAAGTCCGGCCGTGAACGACGCTTACAGTACATCCCGGAAGTTTAAAGTAATTTTCTGAACGTCTCGAATGGGTCGACTCCCGCCGATTAGTGAAATCCTAATATAAGAACCTCATGTAGTACCGGGTTCGGCCACCTTCGGACATTCAGGATCTTCGCTTAATGACTGGATTCCTCTTTGACAGGGAAATCTTTAAGGCAGCAGCGGCCAGATGGGTTGCTGGTATCACATGAGCAAATACCAGTCTTTGTGCTGCTTACTATGAAATCACGTATAGCAGGGTGTTCTTGTGCTTCTAAATTAGATACCCCGAAACAATAACAGGTCAAAGCCTCAGGCTTGCATTCTTTGATTCCTACTACAGTTCTGAGGCCTGATTTTGGGATTACTGAGTTGTCTTCACCAAAGTAAACAACATCACAATTCGGGTCATCACAGAAATAATAGCCTTGCTCTTTCTCTGCCCATTCCCACGGTGAATTCATGTGGTGAATAATCGTTTTCATGGCGACTGACTTGTACTCTTGACCATTCACAGGACACACATGTGCTCTCGATGGAGATTCAGTGGCACACGCTGAATGACAGCAATTAGACATAACTACTCCCCCAAAATATCCACACTGAAAAACGCGATCAGTAGATACAGTTACTACTCAACACGCAATTTCTGATGCCGCGCGACATCACCGGCCCCCAAAGTTATCGCAGTTTATCAAGGCCAGAGTAGTACGTATGCCACCCTGCGGTGGTCACAAGTTGCCTCAGTGTGGCTCTATCACCTTACCTGCCGAGGTAGGCACCGAAACGTTTTGAATCCTCGCTCGCATAGGCGGCCACGTCCTTGTCTGCACCCGCGGCCGTGCGCAGTTTCTCGACCACCTCGTGTAGTCGACCCGCCGGGATAGCTGCGGTCATCTCGTTGTTCGACATACCGGTACGTACGCGGCTCAACATGCAGCCGACACTGATCGCCACCTGATTCTGTTCCTTGGCAATGGCGACGATGTGGCATTGCGGTTTGCCCTGAAATGAAATCTCAGGCATTGCGTCCGAAAGCATCATCGCCTGTTTGGGATTCAAGCGCAGAAAGACGACATCGGGTTTCACCGAGGTTTCATATAGAGGGCCGTAGGTCACGTGCGTCGGATCACCCTTGACCGTGGGAATGCCCGGAAAGGCCTCAGGCGTGACCCAGCCGGCCTCAACCAGGCATTTCACATCGGAGTTGTTGGCCACTTGCTCCAGTGTCTTCAGGCCATGAGTGACGCAGCCTACACTGCAGTTACCATGGTCTTCTGCAGTCGTTGTAAACGTGTGGTCCTGGGCCTTGATCCAGAACACGCAGCCTGCCGGTACGCGGCCGGTTCGTCCATCATCGGTCGGAGCAGGCATCGGCTCCTGGAATACTGCAATCCCTGCGGGCGCCGACTTGGAGAAGCTGATGGCAAGCGGTGGGTTCTGCACTGCAAGGATGTAAACGAGTTCGGAGGCGAGTGCCTTGTAGTCTTCATGCGTCATGCCAATATTCTCCTGCTTGGGTTATTGTTGGTCATAAGGTGATGCGATGAGAAAATGTGTCAACTGATCAGCTGCCGTCAACAATACCGGACATTAGCGCAGCAAAATGCAACTGACAACTTGTCCTGATGTGTTGAATGCCGGGCAGACGTGGCATAGCTGCAAGGCCGTGACTGAGCACACCTGTTGGTCGCGCATCGCAAACGTAACCGGAAAAAGAGAATACCATTAATTTCTAATATGCCAAATTAATGAGATAGGCTTACAACTGCCGCAGTATGGTCTATTATTCTGCCAATGTAAGTCAGTCGTCCAGCTCGTAATCCTGCGCAAAGCAGGGGAGGTAAATACCATGGCTCATCTCCTTCGTTGCCTTACTGGCATCGTTCTGTCATTCACATCTGCAACTGTACTCGCAACTGTTTCTCACGTCTTCGTCTCCAACAACGGCGACAAGACCATGTCGGTGTTGCAGTGCGTGACGTCCAATGGCAAGGAGCCCATCAAGTGCAAGGAACGCGAGCGTCTCGATGCGTCGCAGATCAACGTCAATAGCTCCTGGCCGGCCAATCAGTATCGGGGTAGACCTGCCTGGTGGTGGACCGGACTCAGCGGTCAGGTGGTAGGCCTCAAGGCCAAAACCACTGCTACACCACTGTTGAAAGACAAGAATCGGGTTTACGTCGACACCCACGTTATTCCCGGCCGACCGGACACAGGATCCAACTTTATCGGCATCATGCCGGACGGGCGGACCGCCTGGAACTCTGCCCGAGAAGTCGATCGTATTCAGGAAATTGACACCGACCCCGGCAGCCCGACCTTCGGTACAATTCTCAACAGCATCATCGTGCCTGACCTGAATCCGGACACTCCGGAGAATCCTACTAGAGGCGCGGCACGTCCCTGCGATGCGACTATCTCACCCGATGGGCGCTATTTCTTCGAGCCGGATCTGTGGGGTGAATCGCTGACGGTGGTCGATACGCAGCAGAAAACGATCATCCATCAAGTCATGCCGCCACGTGCTGATCCGGAATCCGTGGTCAGCCCCTTCATGGCGACGACCAACGGCAATATCGTTCTGGTCGAGAACTTCGAAGACGGTGGAACCTATGACGTGTGGGATGTCACTGTGCTTCCCAACGAGCCTGTACATGTCAAGAAACTCACGCGCGGCAACGATGGGATTGGCCTGGCGCCGTTGACCAGCGAGTTTACGCCCGACGGCAAATATGCCTATCTGATCATGAATGGATTGGACTCGGACGATGCACCCGCCGAATTGGCCAGTCGTCTGGATGTGCTCGATGTGATGCCTGAAAGCGCGACATATCTGGAGGTCGTGAAGTCAATTACACTGCCCGTGAACTGTGGCGCACACACCGGCGACTTCAGTAACGATGGTCGCTATTTCTTCGTCAACTGCAGCCGCGCAGACAGTGTTGCTGTCGTAGACAACGATAAATTACAGACACTGTTCGCAATCCCGGTCGGTGACGGGCCGCGAGGGATTATCGTCCGATAGGGCTGCATGCCGCATTTTAGCTGGCGCCTTTTCGCAGTTTTGTCCGCCGCCGTGGTGCATGCCACTGCGGCGTTTTCTTCTGATGATACCGTGCACGTGCACATCGATGTGGTTGTACCGGATGAGGCGCATCATGCCTGGGCGATCCCGCGACAGTTGTACGAGCTTGCTGCGGCGGCGGAAATCAACATTACATTCCGGATTGCGCCGCGCGAAGGCCGCACGCTGGCGGCGGACTTCATGTTGTTGCCACTGCGCAGCCTGGCCTCGCAGGTCCCCGAATTACAGGTGCTAGAGCTGCCGTTTTTCTATGCCGGGCTCGACGGCGTTCACCGTGCCCTCGACGGTCCGCTGAGCGCCGAATTGCAGCGTGTTGCGCGCGCTAGTGGCTGGGAAATACTGGCCATTCTCGATGAAGGTATGCAGGTCATGTCCGGACCGCGCCGCTATGACCGCGCGGGCAATTTCCTAGGTATGGAATTCATACTCACGCGCCCGGATCCCATGGCCGAGCAGCTACTCTCCGTGTTGAATGCCAACCTGAGGCATATCGAGCCACAGGACAGCGAAGAGGTCATGCGCGAGTGCGCCATCGCGAGCCGCGCAACTTCGCTGCCGCAGATGCAGCGCGAGAAGCTCTTTCTGGTCCATCAGAATCTGGCGCTGACGTATCACCGCTACGAGGGTTGGGTAATTGTGGCCCCGGCGAAGCGCTGGGCCAACCTCGATACGCGGGACCGGTCGAAACTGCGGCATGTATTCGAGCAGCTAACGCGTTGGCAGCGTGAGCAGGCAGCGAAGCGAACCGACGCGATTCTTGCAAGCTTCCGTAAGGATGGCTTGCTACTGCATCAGGTAGATGACGAGGAACGTGCTGCCTTCCAGCGTGCGCTCCCTGTGCCAACGGAGTTGTTACCAGAAGCACTGGACGGTGCGATGCGCGCACACCTTGTCCGCCTGGTCTCAGCCGGAGCAACAGCTGGTGCCGCGGCGCCTGGCGATGAGGTTCCCGACCCAGCGCCACACTCCCACTAGCGCCAATCCGGCGAGCACCACGGTTGCAAGCAAACTCAGTGTTCCCCCAACTGTGGGTTGCAGGCGTTCACCAGTTTCTAGCAGATCCAGGCTGCGCACCGGGTCGAATACCGGACTGAAACCTGGTAATAACCAAAGATTGACCAGCACGCCGGCGATCATCGCGCCGATGATCAACGACACGGCATACAGAATCACTGTACGTTTTCCGATCGTGTTGTACAGGGCGATGAGTTCCGGCAGATTCGTCGCCGTCCCGGTCACAAGAAAGACAATGGCGATCCCGGGCGCAGCGCCTGCGGCGACCAATGTCGCGACCAGCGGGATATGTGCAACCGCGCAGACATAGATGCTGGCGCCGAGGAGGGCGGCTGCCACCAAAGCCATGCCGCTGCTCTCGCGAAGATAGGTGTCGACCCAGCTCGGTGGCAGAAAAGCAGCGATTACACCGGCGATGAGCATGCCAACCAGCATGTAGAAAGCAATGGTGGGCCCGAGGTCCGACAGCCCCCAACGCAACCCTGCTGTGATGCGCGCGCCAACGGAGCGCGGGTCCACGGGCACGACGTTTATCACTCCAGGTGCTGTATCCGAGTCGCAGCATGACGTCGCCGTACTGCAGCAACCCGTCGTCACCGTGCTGCTGCTCTCGCCCACAGAAACCGTACTCATGCGGTCGCCCCAGCGTTCGGTCACAAGACCGAGCAAGTAGGGCAGAATCAAACCCAGCACAATATAGGCAATGGTGATCTGCGGCCCCAGCAACGCGAGTGAGAGAATCACTGCGGCTGGATTGATAATCGGCGTCGCCGCCGCGAAGGCCATCACTGGCCCCAACCGAATACCGGATTTGTACAAACTTATAGCCAGCGGGATCACACCGCAGCTGCAGATCGGCAGGCAAGCACCGAAGGCAATCGCCCCAGCCATCGCGCCTTGGCCTCGCCGGTTGAGCAGGCCGCTGAACCGACTCGATGGCAGGAACTCATGCACCAGTCCACCGACAATGAGACTGATGATCACCCAGAACGCAGACTCGGAAGCGATCTGCCAGACTGTTGCTGCGAATTGCTGCCAGGCTGCTGCCATTTGCTATTCCACTTTGCCTCTGGCCATCAACAATGCCCGCGAGACCTTGGACTGTTGCGCCTTGAGCTGTAGCATCAGATCTGCGGGGCAGACGATCATGTAACCTGTCTTGCAATCGGCAGCTGCATGCAACAGGGCGGACATCCGTACCATCTCCAGCAGGAGGTCTTGGGGGAGCTGTTCCGCTGTGGGGTGTTGCCGGTCTGCCAGCATGATTTGCCGCAGCAGTTCGCGATACATGCGCGTCTCGACCCGGAAATTGTGGGCCGGTGTCGCACCGGAGCCTGCTTTCTCCACCAGCCCCTGGGATAACAGATCCAGATCCTCGAGACGGGTAAGGGCCGAGTGCTGTTCAGTAACAGCCGACGCCTTGTTCGCGGGAGATGACTCTAGTGCAGGCTCAACATCAGTCCCCGCGACAACTGCCATGACTGACGCCACGCCAAGAAAGATGACGAATAACCACCGCTTCAAGGTCTGCACCCAGCGTAGGTTGTCCGGTAGTGTCAAAGTTGCGGTCTGTCCGTGCATTCTTAAACCCAATTGCTAGCGTAATTCTATGGCGCAAATTAACCCTTCGGATGTAAATTCAGGTTGAAAACTGTCATTGTCTCACCGGCAAGGCAGTGGAGACATTCACAAGCATTTGACCATCGCAATAAATGCCAAGGTTGCACTGAATGTTAAAGTGAAAATGCTTGCCAGCAATCATTCTATACGTATTTCCTGTTAGGGTCGGTAGTTCTTGTTAATCATTGGTTATATAAGCAGTGGCTTAACGGCAACTAAGGGTCGACTCCCGCTGTTAAGTGATTGTTAATATTAGAGGCTGGTGTAGGACCGGCAAACGGCCAGAATACGTCATTCGCGGCGATATAAAGAAACAGCGACCGAAGCCGCCGTCTTTATTTAACACTTACATTAACAGTTACGTTGATTTCTTGTGTCTTGACATGCCGACTAGACCCAGCAGGCTGGCGTTGATGGTTATAGCTCTGCTTTGACAGCCAGCCCCTTTCATCAAAAAGTCGCGATAATCACCATCACAAGTATTAACACTATAGTTAATACAAGACTCTCCCAACGAAGTGTTGATCTTCTAACAGCCATAATGCACCTCCTCATAATTTTTGGACTTCTATACTATTACCGTTGTTTGAAGCAAATTATTATGTGTATGTAATAAATCTCATGCAGTTATTGAAATACTTCTTCCCCTGAAGTGCAGGGATATTTTCCGCAAACATCTAAGTTAATTACTTAAATAAAGATGTTAATAGGTTTTCATGATTGTGTATTGATGCATATCAAAAGCAGAAGATATAACAGTGCGAAATAGTGTCGCACTGTCATAAAACGGTGGTTGAGATATGAGTGGTGTATGTCGCTTTTGGATCAACTACTGCCGATTAGCGAAATCTTATATAAGGATTTCATGTGGTACCAAGTAGGCACCTGAACACGACATACATCACAGGCAAAAAACGGGTCCTGGAGAGCGACCGATACAGGTGGCGTCTGCGGGGCGGGCACCCAGGCCGGAAGCAAACCCGAGCCGGGAATGCCCGAGAGCTGGGCACCCCCGCCGGTTTGCTTGTTCGACTGATCAACAGGGAGCATGAATTTCTTATTTGCTACTAGCCAAACGGAAGTGGCAAGGGGACTGTTGGTCTGAAGCTGGGGATTGGCTGTAAAAGGGTTGTAAAACAGGGAAATATTCAAGCAAGTACGACAGATTTCTGGAAGCCTTCGTGGCAATCAGGACTCAAAGGAAGTCGGGGGTTGTTCAAGAAACGAGGACTTTAAGGAATAGGGCTTTTATTCTTCCTATATGCCGTTATCCAAACGGCAGGGTTTCGGTTGGTTTGGCGCACGGCATAGCCGCGAAGTGAGCCTGGCGATAGAGAAGGATTGGAGCATGAGCGCGGATGGATGAAATATTTCGGAGTGGTGGCAGGTGCAGAGTCTTTCGTTACCCGTGGAAGATCCGTTGACAAGAGAGGAAAAGGGCGTTTATTCTGCCTATACTCTTTCTGAGCGACTGCTCCGGCTAGATGAATGTGCATACCGAATCGGTTGCGCTGGTGGCGGACCGATCCGCTGCACAGGATGCTGCGCGAGGGTGCCGAGCAGCTCGTCGCCGTGGAGTATGGCCACCGTGAATCCGAGGCGAAACCTGTCTGAGACAGCGGGTGCGGGACAAGCGCACGTCCGGGACACTATGCCGGTGCGCCAGGTAACTGGCTTCCCTAAGGCGGAGATCGTCAGACGCCTTCCGCCCGATGTAATGTTCCGCCTGGTGGGCGATTCGAAACGTTTCTTGTTTCAATCGGAAACCGCGCGTTGCATTCTGAAACGCCGAAACTACGATTTGTCCTTGGAACTACCTGAATTCAGGCGTCCACGAGCTGGCACGAAAAGCGCATGAGTTCCAAACCCAACAACAGATCAGGCGAATAGAGAACCCATGCTCATAAAAGAAGATCAAATCTACGACGAAGATACCCTGCGCCAGATCGACGAGATGGCCGCCGCGGAGCAGCGCCATCTCGCGGCACTCAAGGAAGATCTCGAAGCGTGCGACTGCAAGGAAGGCATGTTCCCCAATCCGACGAAAGCGATGGGACGCCGATCGTTTCTCACGGGAGGCGCCATGCTTGCCGGGGCAACCTTGGTACCGCGATTGAGCTCGGCAGCCGCTCCGGCTGGCGCCTTTGAATTTCCAGTACCTCCCGATCCAACCAAGATGCAGGGCCGCCCTATCGACGACGGCGGCTACGGTTCGCGTTCTCAGTTTGAAACCGAAGCGCGCTGGCGTTATCCCACCGCCACCAAATTATCGTCGTGGACCATGTCGCCACTGGCGAGCCAGGTGGGAAACATCACCCCCTCGGGTCTGCATTTCGAGCGTCACCATGGCGGTATTCCAACGATAGATCCGCGCCGGCATGCGCTGTATGTCCATGGCATGGTGGGTAAGCCGCTGAAACTGACCATGGACGATCTGAAACGCTTTCCGTCCGTGACACGTAAGCACTTCATCGAATGTTCGGGCAATGGACTCACCGAATGGGCAAAGCCCAAACTCAAGACCGTTCAGGGCACGCATGGCCTGGTCAGCACCTCGGAATGGACGGGCGTGCCGTTGTCGACGATTTTGCGCGAAGTCGGCGTCGACGATGGTGCGGCGTGGATTCTCGCGGAGGGGTCCGACGCAGCCGTCATGACGCGCAGCATACCACTCGACAAATGTTGGGACGATGCGCTGCTTGCTTACGGTCAGAACGGCGAAGCCATCCGCCCCGAGCAAGGCTATCCCCTGCGATTGGTGGCGCCGGGTTTCGAGGGTAATACGCACATCAAATGGCTGCGGCGCCTCGAAATCAGCGATATACCATTCCAGACTCGCGAAGAGACATCCAAATACACTGATCTCCTGGGAGACGGTAAGGCCCGACAGTTTTCATTCACGATGGATGCGAAGTCTGTCATTACCTACCCGTCGGGTGAGATGAAAATACCCGGCCCCGGTTTTTACGAGATCACCGGGCTCGCCTGGTCCGGTCGCGGTCGCATACGACGTGTGGAAATCACGACCGATGGCGGGCAAACCTGGCACAACGCCTCGTTGGAAGGTCCCATTCAGTCGATCTGTACCACGCGTTTCCGCTACGGTTGGATCTGGGATGGCAACCCGGCCATCTTGCAAAGCCGCTGTCAGGACGAGACCGGCTATGTACAACCGACCATAAAGCAACTGGTCGACGTCCGCGGCATGTCGGGGACGTTTGGATCGATCTATCACCTGAACGGAATCCAAAGTTGGGCGATTGCCGCCAACGGGGAGGTCAGCAATGTTCACCACTACTGATAAACGGTGGCCGGCAACCAGAACCATGAATACAACTGCCGCGCTAATCGTCGGTTTATACCTGGGCGGCGCTTCCGCGGAGGACGTGGGTGGGCCCTATGGCTTCGGTGCCGCTCCGAGCGAGGCCGAACTCGAGGCCGTGACAATCGCGATATTGCCGGACGGCCGCCACCTGCCAGCGGGTGAAGGTACCGCGCAAACCGGCAAGGCGGTCTTCGAGACGAAGTGCCTTGCCTGCCACGGGGCCGATCTGAAAGGCGTGAAAGAAACCGGAGGCGCCGCTCTCGTCGGCGGTCGTGGCACGCTTGCCAGCGGCGCCGCGGTGAAGACCGTTGAGAGTTACTGGCCATACGCCACGACCGTGTTTGACTACGTACGCCGCGCCATGCCATTCGACGCACCGGGCTCGCTGAGCAACGACGAGGTTTACGCCCTGGTCGCCTACGTACTTGCGCAAGGTGGCATCATCGAAGAAACAGACGTCATAAATGCCGACTCGCTGGCAAAAGTGAAGATGCCAAACCGCGACGGCTTCATTCCGGACCCTCGCCCGGATGTCAGAAACTACAATTGAAGCGCATATCATCTGGAAAAAATAATTCTACCGCTCGCCATTTCATTTTTTACATTCCAGCAGATAGCGTACCTTGTCGATACTTATAAAGGAAAAATAAAAGAATATAATTTTCTTCATTCCTGTTTATTTGTAACATTCTTTCCGCAGCTTATTGCAGGTCCAATCGTCCATCCGCCGACCTGGTGACTAACAGAGCGGCCTATATTGTCCCGAGATTCTCTGAAATACACCGAAACTCTGTTAAGCAATATCTTGCGCGCGTTCAAATGTGTGCGGCGGTGTTACCAAATTTGTTACCTGCATTGTAGGCGATAGGGGGATGGGGTAGATGAAGAGAAGCAATCAACTTCATTGCCATGGAAGATGTCCCCAGAGGTCTTGCAAGGCGATTCGCGATGCTCTGTTATTAGGTCGCGTGTAGTGTCATCAATGGCGTGCTTAGATATCATAGCCCGTGAATTTTCTACCGGGTTCGTTACGTTTATAATTCGTATCATTTTTATCCTTTCGGGTTACATACCATCGTTCGGTCTCAAGGAAGTCATTATGAAGTACTCTCTCCGCATCGCCTCCCTGTTACTTTTCGGTGTCCTAGCCGGAGGCTGCCTGCAGCAACAGGAGCAACTGGCGCTTGGTATACTGGCCCGGGATCGCGTTGTCCTGACAGCAACATCTAGCGAGCTGATTCTACAACAACCGATTCGTGAAGGAAGTATCGTCCAAAAGGGGGACCTGCTGGTACAACTCGATGACAGTCTGCAACAGGCGGTCGTTGCTCAGGCCGTAGCGGAAGTAAATGGTGCTGCTGCCAATTTTGAAAAGCTGACCAATGGCGCACGCGAAGAGGAAATCGCCGAAGCAAGGGCCAGAGTGAAAAGCGACGAGGCCTTATTGAAGCAAGTCATGCTTTCACTTGACAGGTCCAGAACCCTGCAAGCAAAACAATCCATCTCGAAAGCAGAACTGGATGAAGCCATAGCCCACGAGGCATCGAGGCGTGCCGCTCTACTCATTTCTCGTGAACAGCTTCGCTTGTTAACCAACGGTACCCGACCGGAGGAGCTGAAGCAGGCTGAAGCCAAGCTTCGGGCAGCAGAGGCGTACCTGCAACAGAAACGTTTACAGCTAAAAGAATACCGTGTAACCGCCACCCGTGACGGCTGGCTTGATAGCTTGCCCTGGAACGTGGGCGAGCGCGTATTCGTCGGCTCGCCTGTGGCCATTACCTTGGCTTCTAATTCCCCCTTTGCCAGAGTCTATATACCCGAACCTTTTAGAGTACATATCAAGGTGGGTGATGTTTTGACTGTAAGAGTCGATGGCGTAGACGACAAATGGCAGGGAACTGTAAGGTGGATTGCCACGGAGGCAGCTTTTACACCCTATTACGCACTTAATGCCGAAGAACGTTCCCGCCTGATGTATTTGGCCGAAATCCTGCTGCCGGAGACTGCCAGGGACCTGCCTAGCGGTTTACCTGCGCAGGTTGAATTGCCCTGATGGAGTGGGTGATTGAGGCACATAATCTTAGCCGCTTATTCGGTGAGCTACGTGCAGTCGACAAGCTGGATCTGCAGGTCGAGAGAGGAATAATTTTCGGTTTTCTCGGCCCTAACGGCTGCGGTAAGTCCACCACCATCCGTATGTTTACCGGACTGCTAACACCAAGTGAGGGTGAGGTAACCGTGCTGGGTTTGGAGTTACCAGGGCAGGCTGAAGCATTACGCACCCGCATCGGTTACATGACGCAGAAATTCTCTCTATTTGACGATCTTACAGTCAGTGAAAACCTTAAATTTATTGCCCAGATCTACGGCATCCGGGGAAAGCGCGTACGCGCGAAAATTGACGAGCAGCTTAACACTTATGGCCTATCCCCGCTGGCCAGGCAAATGGCGGGTACCATGAGCGGTGGTGAGAAACAGCGGCTTGCACTGGCAGCTGCAACAATCCATGAACCCGAACTACTGTTCCTCGACGAGCCTACGTCGGCAGTAGACCCGGAGAACCGCCGGGAATTCTGGGAGAAGCTGTTCGATCTCAGTGACCAGGGCACCAGTATTCTGGTCTCGACGCATTACATGGACGAGGCGGAACGATGCCATCAACTGGCCATACTGGAAGAGGGGCAAAAGCGCGTTGATGGGGCACCGAAAGAGCTGATGCGCAACATGGGGGCGAATGTCGTGGAGGTCTCTGGTCCCGATTTGCGGCAGGTTAAACAACAGTTAATCAAACAGCCGGAGATACTCTCTGCTGCCCAGCTTGGTGCACGGCTCCGTGTCCTGATTAGCAATCGTATCGAGATGCCGACAGCATGGCTTGAACTACATCTGCCTGCAGAGAATCTCGACGAGTTGCAAGTAGTGCGCCCCTCTCTGGAAGATGTATTTGTGAGTTGTACGGGAGCGCGCGCTCAGTGAATGGTTTGTTGCGCATAGGCGCCATTACCTTCAAGGAATTGCGCCAGCTGAAAAGGGACCGACTTACATTTGGCATGGTGGTGATGATCCCGTTAATTCAGCTGCTGTTGTTTGGATTTGCCATTAACACCAATATCCGGCATGTGCCCGTGGGACTGGTAAACCTGAGCAACAGTGTCTTCAGCGAGATCCTGGTAGAGTCGATCAGGGCGACACAGGTTGTCGATTTTCAATATCACTTTCTGTCAATTAAGGAAGCAGAGAACGCCATTACTCGTGGTGATGTCAGGGCGGCGCTGGTATTACCGCATGATCTCTCCAAACGAATGAGCCGTCATCCACTCGTCGCCAGGGAAGTCGGGATGCCGACAAAGGATGAATTGCACAGGGCGTTAGGACAATGGCTGGTAGATGGTTCGGACACAATGATTGCTTCTGCAATCGGTCGACTGACAAATATGCCTCTGGAAGACGGTCGAGGCATTCTTACCCAGGCAGCAATGAATACCTTCGAAGTGGTCTATTACTTCAACCCGGAACAACGGTCAGTCATCAATATTCTTCCTGGCCTGGTCGCAATTATTCTAACCATGACCATGATTCTGTTTACCTCTGCTGCTATCGTGCGCGAGAAAGAGCGAGGAAATATGGAATTGCTAATCACTACTCCATTGCGATCAATCGAGTTGATGATTGGAAAAATCATTCCTTATGTCATGATTGGATTAATCCAGCTCTTCATTGTTCTCAGCCTGGGTTACCTG
>Ga0316194_10000604_pt1 | contig 23643 bp, 25 predicted proteins | sample CroRivsedime1_MG_FD_204936 | JGI IMG/M metagenome (GOLD analysis project Ga0316194, IMG submission 204936) | Coastal sediment microbial communities from Maine, United States - Cross River sediment 1 | ecosystem: Environmental > Aquatic > Marine > Coastal > Sediment | place: USA: Maine...
CGCCCGTATGGTTTTGCCGGCTTTTGCCAAACTGGCGCGACCGACAACCGCCTCAGGGGTTGCCACCAGTTCCAGGGGCAAATCGCCTGCCCGGGAGCGATAGGTGTTGGGCCGCATAAGATCTTCGACCGATTTGTCGAAATGACCATCGGACAAATAACGGTGGTCGGGCATGGGGCCTGTGTCTTCGGCATGGGACATTTCCACCATCTCTGGAAAAAGCTCCAGCCCTAAGGAAGTCTCCGCTTCGTCGGCATGCACGAAACGGTCTTGTAGTTTACCGCCATGTTCCTTGGTCTCAAAAAATTCGCGTACCGCACGGTGCCATTCAAGGGCGATATAGAATCCCGGAAGCTGATAGGTATTCATAAATCGCTTAACCGCCTTTTCGATTTCATTTTGCTGGGCGTGGTTATTGATCCAGATCTGTTTGCGGAAACCGTCATTCCAGAGTCCATACATAACCTGCATGATGGTTTGTTCAAAGGCTTCATCACTGACCATGACCGTACCATACATTCCCTGATGCCAGGGAGGATGTACGCCGTAATTAATCGGCAAGGCCAGATTAACGGGCGGTTTGCCAATTTTTTTTTGTTTGCGTCTGACCGCTTCCGCAATCCGTGAAACCAGAAGCGTATCAAAGGCACTGACCGTATGCAGACCGTGGTTTTCAGTGCACCCGACCGGAATAATGACGATATCGTTTTTACGGCGGTTGGCGATCACTTCTTTGCGAATGGTGTTCTGGATGTACGAGCCGGGTTTATCTAGTTCGCCCGGGGAAGGGATCTCGCATCCTTCCATCAGGGACGCGATTTCAGCATCGGACATGTTATAAATGCGTTCTTTGAGTTGTCCGATGGCAGTATCCTCAAATTGAAATCGACATTGGTCGGCACTCATTCTAACCTCCTTGAATGTTTTTTCTACAACCCCTTATACCAGCCTTTCGTATTTAAAAACTTATTTTTGAAAAGCGGTATAAATTGGATGGTTCTAAATTTCATTACGCATTAGGTCTGACAATCACTTTCACTGCCCCGCCGATTCTCTCAACGAAGGTCTTAAAGGCTTCTTCTATTTGGTCTAAAGGAAATGAGTGGGTGGCCAGGGGTTTTAGCGATATTCGCTTCTGGGTGAGCATCGACACCGCCCGTGCGCAGTTGGCCCAGCCTTCGCCCCGTATTGAAAAGATGTGGATATTGCGTGATCCCATCAGGGCAAAATCAGCTGCCACCGGTTCATGCGGATACCCGACCAGCAGAACTTTGCCCATCCGTTTGGACATCTCAATGGCGGTTTGAACGCCCTGATTGGCGCCTGAAGATTCAATGACAAGATCTGCGCCCAGGCCACCGGTTTCGTCCCTGATCACCTGTACGGGATCTTCATCATGGACATTGATCAATCGATCCGCGCCCATTTTTTTACCCATTTCAAGACGGCTTTCCCGGGTGCCGACCAAAAAAACTTTTCCGGCACACAGGGCCTTGGCCACACCGACCGACACCAGGCCCAGGGGACCCGGTCCGATCACAGCGACATTGTCGCCCACCACATATCCTCCAATGGTTTGGAAACCATAAAGAATGCAGCCTAAATTGGTAACCAGAGCGGCCTCGTCAAACTCCACATGGTCCGGAATCTTGTGGACGGTATTGATATGGTTGAGGGCATATTGGGCAAAACCGCCGTTGGTGGTAAAACCGTTGGCACGATGACCTCTTTTGAGATTGCCGTAATTTAAGCATGCGGTGTACGCGCCGAGGCGACAGTTGCGACAGCGTCCGCACCCCAGGCTGGCTTCAACCGCCACCCGATCACCAACCTTGAGTTCGTCCACGGTTTCACCGACCGCGGCAATGGTGCCGGCATATTCATGACCGATTATAAAGGATCCATAGGGTGGCTGGGCTTCCCAGGGTACTTCGACGAGGCTCACGTCGCTGCCGCATACGGCGGTGGCTTCTACCCTGAGCAGAACGTCCTGGGGCCCCGGCTCCGGGGTCGGCATTTCTTTTATCTCCAATTGATTGGGTCCCATCAGTACGCAGGCCTTCATTTTATCCGGTATTGTCATGGGGAATGTCTCCTTTCATCTTGCTTTCATATTTCGTTGACTTGGAATCAGAAATAGGGGATTTTCTATTATAAAATTCCGTGTTCTATCGCCAATTGAATTCCCGAGCTTGCAGTGAGTTACTTTTTATTGTATTTAACATTTTGTCAATACATAATTGCATACGATGCTCATATGTGCATATCGGGCATTGCTACCCTCAAAACTCATCAAAAACCGGAGGTAAATCATGGATAAACTGGGTTTGATCCTGCTGACTGTTGTCGCCGGTATGTGCAACGGGTTCCAGCCACCTGTAAACGCAGCCCTTGGCAGATATGTGGGCGTCGTTGAAAGTTCCTTGATTTCTTTTACAGTGGGTGCCTTATCTCTTTTTGTGGTGTCTCTGGTTGCAGGCAAAGGAAGTGTGTTGAGAGTTGTTGAAGCTCCGCCGAATTTATGGATTGGGGGATTTTTGGGTGCCTTTTTCGTTACGGTTGTACTTTTTGTTGTACCGAAAATCGGCGGCGCGGTTACGATTGCCTCTGTGATCACCGGTCAGATGACGGCAGCCTTAATTATCGATCAAATTGGATTGCTCGGTATCCCGAAGAATCCCATTGATCTCACCCGCATCGGTGGCCTAGCCTGCCTCGCCATCGGTATAAAATTGTTGACGAAGTGAAATTAAGCGATGTGAGGTTCGAAAAAATATTCTAACACGAAATAATCAGCGCGGGTTGAAACATGCAAGTTACCGATCACATTCACGCTTTAAAGATAACTTTTAAGCTGCTGGTGAGTCCGGGTAAAATGCTGGATCGCTTTGTCTATGCCTATCTGATCTACGGCGACCAGATTTGTCTCGTTGACAGCGGGGTTGCCGGTTCAGAGGCCATGATATTCGATTACATAACCAAAACAGGCAGAGACCCGCGGGAAATATCCCGGCTGGTTTTCACCCACTCCCATCCGGACCATATCGGCGGAAGCCTGGCCATTAAAAAGCAAACCGCCTGCCAGACAGCTGCCCATCCCGACGCCTGTCCATGGATAGAAGATGTGGACCGCCAGTATACCGAACGTCCCATCGCTAATTTCCATGAGCTCGTGGCAGGGCCCGTTAAGATCGATATCGGGTTAAAAGACGGAGATCGTCTTGACCTGGGGCACGGAACGGTCCTCGAGGTAACCCATACACCCGGGCACTCGAAAGGCTCTATCTGCCTGTTGTTTAGAGAAGATGGGGCCTTGATCACCGGTGACGCCGTTCCCAAAGCAGGTACGGTTCCCATCTATGAAGATGTATTGGCCTCAATTCAGTCGCTTCATACCATAAAGAAAATTGAAGGTGTTGACGTTCTGATGGCTTCCTGGGACGCTCCCCAGTATGGCGCCCGTGTTGAACCATTTATCGAGGAGGGTTTGCACTGGTTCCAGCAGATCCACGACACGGTTTTAGCGGTAACTGCGGGAGCGGATGCCTCAGCATTAAGGGAGGTGAGTGTCCGGGTGTTAAAGCGTCTGGGGTTTCCCGAATCTGCTTTGATTCCCATTATTATACGATCCGTCGAGGCTCATTTAAAGCTAATTGATCGTCAAAACCTATTTTAAGTTGAGGAGAATTATTGCCATGAGCGAAAACAGTCCCTTACAAGACAAGGTTATCTTAACCGTTGACGATGAGCCTGATGTCCTTGAATCAGTCGAAGAACTTCTGGACATGTGCCAGGTTGTCAAGAAATCATCCTATGAGGATGCCGTCGATTTTCTGAAAACCAATAACCTGGACCTCGCCATCTTAGACATTATGGGTGTCAACGGCTTTGATCTCCTGAAACTTTGCGTTGAAAAAAAAGTGCCGGCTGTCATGCTCACCGCCCATGCCTTTACCGTAGAATCGCTAAAAAAATCCCTCGACCTGGGTGCCAGGGCCTATCTGCCCAAAGAAAAAATGGCGGATATGGTGCCTTTTCTTGAAGATGTGCTCACCAGAGGACACCAGGAAACCTGGCAGCGTCTATTCGATCGTTTAGGCGGATTTTTCAATGCAACCTTTGGAAGGAAATGGCATAAGGATCTGATCGAAACCGGGCCGTTTATTGTACCGGAATAAAAGCTGTTACCGAAGGCATCTCCCCTGGTTCTAATCTTGGTATCGATGTTGGCGTTTCAATATTTTCAGCAAATATAAGGACTAGGCGTGTTCTTTTTTGAATTTTTCGGCAACCTCCACAAAATCATAGGTCGGGTAAACTTCATAGCGGAAAGCGCCCCATGCTTTTTTCTCAAAAAACACATTCAGGTTACGCAAAGCGTCCGGTTCGACTTGCAGCTGGATGATGAAACCATAGGACATGGCCACCACCCAGGATACCAGTTCCGACCCTTGCGGAGGAAAATCACGGTAGAACCCTGTTTTTTTGGTATGGGCCACGATTTCTTCCAGGGTCTTTGATTGGTCATGATGGAGAATTACCGTTACGAGAATTTTTTGATCTGATGCCATTGTTGCCTCCAATATTTTTTTCAAAACGAAATTATTAACGCGATACCTTAAAATAAGATCTTGGGGTTGTCAAATTTGAAAGTAGAACGACTATCCGGCAAAAAGAATATTATTACTCTCAGCTTAACTTTTCGGAGGAAAAAAAATGGGCAAGGAACCTGCCACCCATGCTGACATGCGCAGCACGGTGTTCGATTATGAGTGGAAGGAAGTCGGCCAGGAGCGGGGCGGGCCGATTCCCGGCATCAAGGAGAAATTGCTGGCATCAGATCCGGAAACCGGCGCCTACTCGCGCATCGTGATTTTTGAGCCAGGTTTCCAATTTGACAAACCGCTGCAGCATCCTTTCTGGGAGGAGCTTTTCCTTTTGGATGGTCACATGATCGATTACGGTACCAACAGACTCTATACCAAAGGCTTTTATGCCCTGCGTCCGGCCGGAGTGACCCACGGGCCCTTTGGAACGGAGACCGGCTGCACCCTGTTGGAGATGGTTTGGTACGATAAGGAGTATTACCTGACTTCCACGAAATCGGCGCCCAGCGGCGGGCAGGTGTAAAACTCCAGATAACGAAATTCTTCATCGGAACGATTAACGGTCATATGCTTTTCCCCGGCGGCAATGTGAAATACTGATCCGGCCTTAAAAGGATAATCTTTTCCCTCAACAATCTCCACCGCTTCACCGCAGATGGCAATTAAGATGGACTCCCGCGTTTTGTGATAATGATAGGGAATCTGTTTGCCGGGAGGAAGTAGCCCCAGGATGCCCCCCAGATCTTTGGCACCGTCAGTGTCAGTTAATATTTCGGGGCGAAATATTTGCCCGGGTTCGGGATTTCCTGCATTAATATAGTCCTCAACCTCGAAGATTTTCATTACGGTTCTCCATGTTACAGTCGTATTTCTTCATCCTCCGGTGGTGCTTTGATGACAAGGCCCCTTAAGGATTCCGTATCACTTATATTATAGGTCGTGTGCGGTTCTCCGGCCCCCACGAACACAACCGAACCGGGGCCGATTTCTCTTTTTTCTTCGTCGGTTTCGGCCATCCCCCTGCCGGACAGTACATAAATAACCTCTTCTTGATCCGGATGGTTGTGGCGCTCATGAACGTGCCCCGGCAGCCATTCGGTTATTTTGACTTTTATCTTCTTTGAACCAACCGTGTGGGGAGCGACCAGCTCCTTGGTCAGTCCCCATTCGACTTTTTCAAACTCGATGTCATCTTCCCTTAAAATTTTTGCCATTCCAGTTCTCCAATCTCTTATCTTATGTAACTATAACGAATTCCAAGGTTGCCTAACTTTTCTAAGTCTTGGTCGTGGAGTACTGGAGTGATGGAGTATTGGAGTGTTGTAAAAAGTTATCCCACTTTTATCCATTACTCCAATACTCCATCACTCCGAAATTAATTTAAAAACTATCCTGTGGATTAGCCTCCTTATTAGGTACCGATTTATTAAGCGATAAATTCAGCGGCCCACTCGAGATCCAGTGCCGCCAGACAGGCTTTCGTCGGCACGCCATCCGCACTCCACCCCATCATTTGATAATATAGTTCTCTGGCTTCTCTGTGATTATCCGGATCGATCTTCACATCTTTTAAAGGCCCTTCCGAACGGGCTGTATGAAAACGCTTCGGCAGCCGATCGTCTTCATGGGTAAATCCCTCCCGCAAATTGAATATGCGCATTAGCGTTATGCCGCGTTTGACCGCATTCATCAGCTTCCAGGTCGTCACCGGCCAACCGGCAATTGCCTCCACCGCCGTTCTGAGTTCAGTGATGTTCCAGGGCATAAAGCTGCAAATGCCCAGGTAATTGAACATGCCTCTGTAAAGTCCCAATTCATATTCCATGCGGGTCTTACGAGGGCTCAACTCGGTGGGCGGAAGTTCCTCAGCGCGGTGGATCCGATCCCAATTGTCCATTTGGCCGACAAGCACATTGTCGATCAGGCCCGTTACATGGTCGGCGCCGGTGGCATGGATGCTGTAATGAATACTGAGGCCCTGGTTTAAGCGCGGTTCATGATAGGGAAGTTCTAAGCCCTTGACCTGCATGGCGTAGTTGATCGAATCCTGGCCGATGATTTCGGCCGCGGTTTTGGATCCTTTGGCCAGCACGTCGCCAATACCCTCCCGCTGCGCAATTTTTTCAACCAGCGCCAACATGGCTTCTGAGTTGCCGAAGTTTAGTTGGCGACCGCCGACATCTTGCGAGGTTAATAAACCGTTTTCAAAACATTCCATGGCAAATGCCACGGTCGCGCCGGTTGAAATCGTATCGATGCCAAAGCGATTGCACATTTCATGGGCCTTGCAAATGGCCGGCAGGTCATCAATCAACAGGTTGGACCCGAACGAAGCCAGGGTCTCATATTCCGGACCGCCATAGATAGAGTCAATCGGCCAGGGTGCATCGGTGATCTTGATTTTTTTCTTGCAGCGGATGGGGCAGTTAAAACACCCCTCCATGCCCACACCGTATTGGTCCATGAGTGCGACCGCACTAATTTTTTCCACCTTCGGAAAGCTTCCGCCGGAATAATTGCGCACCGGCAAATTCCCGACGGCCTCAAACGCATCCATGGCGCCTCCGGTACCGTATGGTACAAAAGGGGTTGATTTGTACCTGCCCTTCATGATGCGATTCAAGGCCAGGATCTTTTCAGTATCCGCCGCTGCCGGACGCTGGCTGCCTTTAACAACAACCCCCTTTAGATTTTTTGAGCCCATTACCGCGCCCAGGCCACAGCGACCGAAGGCATGGCTGCAATCGGCCATAATATTGGCAAAGTGCACCATTTTTTCCCCGCTGGGTCCGATCAGTGCCGTGCGGTATCTTTTTTGGCTGATATCGTTTTGAAACCATGCCATGGCCTCCCGAACTTCAGCACCCCAGATTTGGCTGGCATCGCGGATTTCCACCCTGTCATCATAAATCCAGAGATAGACCGGTTTTGTTGAGCGGCCTTCGATGATGATGCCATCGTAGCCGGCCCGGCGTAATTCGGCACCCCACATACCGCCGGCTTCGGCCTCACCGCAGGCTCCGGTCAGGGGGGATTTGGCGCCCACACCGCAGCGTCCGGAACCGATGATTTTGTGACCGGTCAGCAGGCCGAGGGCAAAGACAAGTTTGTTGTCAGGTCCGAGCGGGTCCGCATGGGCGGGGATTTCCGTCAGAAGGGTGTGCATGATGATGCCCCGTCCCCCCAGATATTGTTTGTAAAACGATGGACCCGGCCGATCGATCGCAATTTCATTGCTTTTCAAATTGACGCGCAGCAATTTTCCTGAATATCCAAAATGCGTCATGGTAGTTCATTCCTTTTTTTGACAAGCCAATTCGGCATTATACACAAATTCCCTGTCGTGTAAACCTCGCACAAAGATGCCAAAGAATTTTTGCTTGACAAACGATGTGCATATCGATAATTGCTCTACACAGATGAGCACGTATTGCACAAATGTTCACAATAACCTCATGCTATACATTGGAATCAAGTGAACAAAATCTTAATTTCCCAACCGATTGACAAAGCCGGCATGCAGATCCTCGAGGGCCGGGCTGAAATTATCATCAGTCCCGAACCGACCGAACAGGTACTGGGGGATCTGATGAAAGACGCCGATGGCCTGATTATCCGTACCGCCGGACATGTCACTCGCAACATGCTAGAGAAAGCCAAACGCCTTAAAGTAATTTCACGCACGGGCGGAGGCCTAAACAACATAGACATCGAGGTCGCTACGGATCACAACGTGGTGGTCTGCGGTGTAAAGGGCCCGCAGGATCGTCTCGTCGCCGAGCATGCCGTGTTTTTTATGGGGGCCCTGGCCAAGCGTTTTTTTTATCTGGATGCCCAGACCCGCAAGGGGAATTTCAGATCACGGTTTGAATATCAGCCCCAGGGTCTCAGCGGAAAACGGCTCGGCTTAATTGGCTTGGGTCGAATTGGCAGTCTGGTGGCCTCGATTTGCTCCCAGGCCTTCAACATGGAAGTATGGGCCTTTGACCCCTATGTTGATACCCAAGCTTTGGTTGATACGGGGGTGGTATTAAAAAGCGATATCAACGTGGTTATCCAATCGGCTGATTTTTTATCGCTGCATGTCCCCCTTATGGACGCAACTGAAGGGTTAATGGGAAAAGATGAATTTGAGTTGATGAAACCCACGGCCTTTATCATCAACACCTCCCGGGGCGAGGTTATCCAGGAAGATGCCCTGGTGGATGCCCTCGAAAATAAAAAAATCGCCGGGGCGGCCCTTGATGTGTTTGAAACAGAGCCCCCGGATGCCCAAAATCCCCTTTTTCAAATGGGAAATGTGATTCTAACGCCCCACGCGGCGGCGTTGACCAAAGGTGCCGTGGCGCAACTGGCTGAAGGGTCGGCTCAAAATGTGCTCGATGTCCTGGAGGGTAAAAAACCATCCTATAGCCCCAACTGGGAAATTGTTCAGGCCAAGATAGCCTAAGTGTCAGGTTCCTTATAATCAAACTAACGTCTAATTGCTTATAACTATTTAAGAAAGTGAGGTAAAAAATGTCTGAAGAAATGTGGACGTATGCGATGGAAGAAATGTCCTATCCGGATGTACAGAAAATTCTCAAAACAACCGATGTGGTGCTGATACCCATTGGAAGCCAGGAAAAACACGGTCCCCATATCCCCCTGGCCTGTGACTCGATTGCAACCATCGAAACAACCCAGAGAGCCGCCAAGAAAGCCAAGGTGCCCTATACCCCCCTGATTCCGGTAGGGTATTCTCCCCATCACATGGGGACTGTAAACGACGGGATCGGAACCTTAACGTTCAGCGGGGAAACGCTTCGGAGAATCATTTATGAAATCGGCCGCAGCCTTATATTTCACGGTTTCAACAAGCTGATATACACCAGCCAGCATGCCTCCAATACCAAGGTTGTTGATGAAGCCCTGCGCCGTTTGCGCTATGAAACCGGTTGCTTCTGCGCCTGGTATATGACGCCGACGGAACGCAAGACCCAGGTGATCAATGACCTCTTGAAAGAAAAGATCGCCTGGCATTCCGGCGAGATGGAAACAGCCCAATGCCTGGCCCATGACGAATCCTGCGTGCACATGGAACGGGCCAAGGCCCAAAAGGCCCATGCCCCCGAGTGGCTGGGACCCGCATTTGCCAAAACCGACGGTGTGCCCACCGTGATTTTTCAGGGAACCGAAAATATTTTCATTCCCATGGAGCACCATGAGTACGCCGCCGATGCCACCATCGGCGATCCGCATCTGGCCAGCAAAGAGCAGGGTGAGGCGATTTTTGAAAGGGCTTCGGACAACCTGGCGGATTTCGTAGCCGAGATCGCTAAGATCAAGATCGAAATAAAGGATCGGAACTACGACTCCAGGGCTTATTAGAAAAACCCTGACGCCAAACGTCAAACGTGAACCGCTCATCGTTTAAAACACTCTATGTTACAGGGAAAACCACAGATGAGACTTAAGGATAGGGTCGCATTTATTACCGGAGCCTCAGGAGGATTAGGGAAGCATTTTTGCAAAGCCTTCCTAACAGAGGGTGCCAGGGTTTGCGTGACGGATGTCAGCACTGAAATGGTCGACAGCGCGGTGGCCGCCCTGCAGGCTCCGGATTCTGCCATGGGGGCTGTCGTTGATGTGTGCCAGCGGACAAGCATAGAAGCAGCGGTAGCAAAAACCGTCAAAACATTCGGACGCGTAGACATTCTTGTCAATGTTGCCGGCGGTGCCTTGCACACCCCCCACATACTTAATAAAATTGATGAGGTATCCTGGGATAAGGTATTGGACATCAACCTAAAGGGAACCTTTTTGTGCTGCCAGGTGTTGGTGGATCAATTCAGAGAACAGGGACAGGGTGGCAAAATCGTCAACATCTCGGCCCTGGCGGGGCGCTGGCTGGGTTCATTGGCCGGGTGTCATTATACCGCGGCCAAAGCCGGTGTGATTGGACTGACCCGACATCTGGCCCACGAATTGGGTCCGGAGGGCATTTTTGTAAATGCCATTGCCCCCACCATTACCCTGGCCAGCCAGCGTACGGTCAATTTGTGGAATTCAAGGCCGGAAGATTATAAAGAAAAAATTATATCACAGATTCCCCTACGGCGGCTAAGCACGCCGGAGGAGGTGGCCGCGGGCGTTATTTTTCTTTGCACGGATGAAGCCAGCTATATGACCGGCGTCACCCTGGACATTAATGGAGGGAGATTTTTTAGTTAAAAGAGAGACAAAACCGCAACACGGAGATCCATAGAGGTGGTTTATAAAAATCGCATGAAAAGGGCTTTAAAAGAGGGCAAAGTGGTTTTCGGTCCCATGGTATCCGAAATTCGCAGTCCAGGGTTGGCGGTCCTATTTGCCCGGGCCGGATTTGACTACTTTTTCATCGATTTGGAGCACTCTTCTTTTTCCCTCGAAACGGTCAGTGACATGGTAATGGCGGCACGTGCCGCTGACATCCCGGTCATCGTCAGACCCTCCAGCCGCAAATCAGCTGAATATCTATCAAGACCCCTGGATATTGGGGCATCAGGCCTTCTGGTGCCGCAAATCCAAACCCGTCAAGATGCTGAAAATGTCGTCCAATGGTCCCGTTATCAACCGGTGGGAGCGCGCGGAATGGCCCTTGCGCGGCAACACACCTTTTTCGAAAGTGGCAACACCCTGGAAACCATGGGGCAATTAAACGAGGAAATCCTGGTTGCCCTGCAAATCGAACATCGTGATGCAATTGAAAACCTTTCCGAGCTTCTATCCGTGCCGGGCATTGATGCTGCCTTTGTCGGGCCGTCGGATTTAGCGGCTTCTCTGGGCAGCCCCGGCAAGACGGGGGATCCTGCCGTCGAAGAGGCCATTGACCATGTGATCAAGGTGGCGGAAGATCACAACGTTATCCCCGGAATCCACACGGGTTCGGTGGACAACGCCAGGTACTGGATAGATCGCGGAATGCGAATGATCGGTTTCTGCACGGACATTAAGCTGATCCTTCAGATATGCAAACAGTCCGTGCAGGCGCTGCAATCCGCGCTTTAAGGTTGCTAAGATATCATGCGTGAGTTCAACGAGCGAGATATTTTTAAGATTGCCTACCTCTATTACCAGGAGGAAAAGACCCAGGAGGAAATCTCCAGGCTTTTCGGTGTCAGCCGGTTTAAAATAAGCCGGATCCTAAAGGAGTCCAAGCGCAAGGGATATGTTACGATTAAGATTAATTATCCCCAGGACAATTTAACGGATATCGAGATCAAACTGGCGAATAAATTCAAGATTGAACAGGTCATCGTCGTTAAAATAAATGAATTCAGTGAATTATCCGCTGCCGACCAGGTAACCCAGGCCGGAGCGGAATATCTCAGACAAATAGTCGGCCAATATCATATTTTCGGTGTCACCTGGGGGCGTACGGTTTCCCGTGTGGTCAGCAATCTAAAACCCGTCACGGTGAGAAATTTAACCCTGGTCCAGATTGGCGGTGGGCTGGGCACTATCGAGGGCACCGATAACAACATGCTGACCATGATGCTCGGCCAGAAACTGGGGGCCAAAGCCCTGGTCATTCCGGCGCCGGTGATTGTCAGGAACCGCAGCATCCGGGATACACTTTTTAAAGAAAACAAGATCCGGGAAACACTTAAAATTGCGCGCAAGGCTGATCTCGTGCTTTTCGGGGTGGGGATTATCGGCAAGGAGGGTCTGCTCTGGGAGTCTGGATTTCTGGAAGATGGCGATACGGTCAAACTGAAGAAAGCCGGCGCCGTCGGCCAAGTTTGCGGACGGTCATTCAACACCGAGGGCCAGAATTGCTGGGACGAACTGGATGACCGCACTATCGGGCTAAATCTCGATGAACTTCGCAAAATAAAGCACAAGATCTGTATCGCTTTTGGGCGGGAAAAAGTCGAGGCCATCCTGGGCGCTCTCCGGGGTCGGCTTTTAAATGTTCTTGTTACCGATGAAAATACCGCGGCTCGTCTTTTAAAGCACTGAGACGAAACCACGCGGCGGCGCTAACCACCTATGTTAGCGTGGCGGTTGTTCGCGTAAATCGTACTGAGAATCCGTGTGGTCCATTTGCCACATATGTGAAAGGAGGTGACTGGAAAGCACATTGACTATTGATTCGTCCGTTTGCGGACATTTTCCTTCAAAATCCAACCCATAATAAGGAGGACTACAGGATGAAAAGGATCATTACCATATTGGCCATATTTGCACTTATTTTTGTGTTCGGCGCCACCGGGGCCCTGGCCAAAGACAAAGAGCCCAAGGTATTTAAATTAAGCTTTATCAGCAGCCTTAGCGGGCCTTTGGCCCACGTGGCCAATACCCAGAAGCTGGCAGTGGAACTGCTGGTCGAACAGCGCAATAACGCCGGCGGGTTGAACATGCCGTGGGGTAAGATTCCAATTGAACTTTCCGTCGCAGACGATGAGATGAAACTCGACGTCGGCGTACGTCGTTTCCGGGAGGCTGTCGAGGGGGGGGCGCATGCTGTCAGCGGCAGTGTCTACAACCCCATGTCGGCCGCTTTGAATGAAGAGTGTAAAATTACGGGAACCCCCTATATCCCGGGCTGCGTGCCGGCCTTGGACGCCTTTAAAAAAGGCAACCCGGCAGTCGCGACTTACTCGGTGGCCTTTACTCCCTGGAGCATCGGCTATCTGTTGGCAGATGCGCTGGTCAACGGGCTGGGCAAAAAGACGTTTTTCTGGCAGATACGCCCCGATTCATGGGGGACAGTCACCCTGCAAGGGTTTGAAGACGGCCTGAAAGAATTCGGCGGCAAGGTGGTTGGCGTCGAACAACTGCCCAAAGGTGCGCCGGACTATTCCGCGGTGATCAACAAGGCCCTGGCCGCCAAACCGGATGCCTTTATCACCAATATGTTCGGCGGCGATGCAGTGGCCTGCATCAAAACGGCGTATGATATGGGGCTGCACAAGACCAGCCTGCTGGTCAACGGCTGGACCGCCTATGAAGTCGCCATGGGGATACCGCCCGAAGCAGCAGCCGAGCTCTATGCCCTGACCTATTATTACTACGACATTGGCGGATTCGACAAGGATCTGGGAATGCGGGGCAAGGCCTTGCGCGATGAGCACATGAAAAAATACGGATTTCCGCCGGATGCCTATGCCGTATTGGCATACACAGCCGTGGATGTCCTGCTGCAGGCCGTTGAAAAAGCGGGCAGCGTTGATTCAAAAAAGATCGGTCAGATGCTGGGCACCAAGTCCTTTAACACCGTCAAGGGCGATGCCAAGTTCCGGGAAGATCATCAACTGGAAGGCAAATATCTGGCCTTCTTTGTCAAAGGCAAGCCGGCCAGCGCCAAAAAAGACAAATATGATGTCTTTGAAATACTCGGCGCTTACGGTGGTGACAAAGCATTACCGCCGTTGAAGGATCTTGGCTACTAATTGCAAACCTTCCTCTCTGTGTCATTGTTTCGGAGGCTTTGCAGCCTCCGAAACAATGACCGCATTTAATCGCAGCCCTTATATTCAAAGAGGTTAAACATGGACAATCAGCCAGTGCTGACGACCCGGGGCGTCACCAAGAAATTCGGAGATTTTGTTGCGATCAATAATGTTGATTTCGCGCTGGAAGATAAAGAGACCCTCGGAATCATCGGTCCCAACGGTGCCGGTAAAACAACCTTTATCAATCTGCTCAGCGGATTTTATCCACCTGACGCAGGACGGGTTTTTTATCAGGGCAATGACGTCACGGATTTTTCACCGGCCAAGCGAGTTGCGCTGGGCATCACCCGTACATTTCAACTGGTTCATGTTTTCGATAATTTAAGTGTCTATGAGAACCTGGGACTTGCCTATTTTCGCAAACAGGAAGAGAAAGCCTTCACACTTCGTATGTTTGTCAGCAGTTTGCGGCGCAAAGAGATCAAGCAAAATGCCGAAGAGACCCTTGTCATGCTCGAGTTGGATCACCTTCGCGATGAAACGGTGGCCAGTCTGCCCTTAGGCAGCAAAAAAAGGCTGGAGATCGCCATGGCCTTCGCATCGGATCCTGAAGTCATTATCTTCGATGAACCCTTCGCGGGGCTCGGGGACCAGGAAATCGATGAGGTTGTGGCGGTGTTGCAGAAATATACCCATGACAAAACCATTCTGGTAATCGAACACAAGGTTTCCAAACTCGAGCAGTTTGTCGATCGGCTTGCGGTGATGCATGAGGGCGAAATCATCGCCTGCGGAGAGTGCCAGGCAACCCTTGATGACCCGCAAGTTCGACAATGTTATTGGAAACTGGATACATAATCAAGGCAGGTTAATGATGATGAACGAAGCATTGCTAAATGTGAAGGATCTCAATGTCTCCTACCAGAACTTGCATGTCCTTTTCGATGTCGCCATTGAAATCAAAGAAGGCGAGGTGGTTGTCGTTGTGGGACGCAACGGAGCCGGCAAAACAACTCTGTTCCGGACCATTGCCGGCTTTTTAAGGCAAGACTCGGGGGCGATAACCTTCAGGGGACAGGACATCGGCCACTTGCCCGCTTATGACGTTGCCGTTCGAGGGCTTAAATACATTCAACAGGATAAGCATGTGTTTGCGGACCTTTCCGTAAAGGAAAACCTCGAACTGGGCAGTTATGCCACCAAGGATTATGATTGGGATCGCGTCCTGGTTCATTTTCCCAAATTAAAGACCTTGATGGACCGCAAAGGGGGCAATTTGAGCGGCGGGGAGCGTCAAATGCTCCTGATGGCCCAATCTTTGCTGGGGCAACCGGATTTGGTTTTGATGGATGAGCCCACTGAAGGCCTGGCCCCGCATGTGATTGACGATCTCAAAGGGGTATTTAAAAAGATCAGTGAGCAAACCACCCTGGTCATCATCGAACAAAATCTGCCCTTAACGGCGGAGGTTGCTGATCGCGTCTATGCCATGAAAGAGGGCAAAATCGTGGCCGAAATAAGAGACAAGCAGGAAATTGAGGACCTTGCGTTTGAAAAATACCTGTAATCATAATTCACCGATCGATTGCTGTTCCAGGGTTGAGGGGGGAAGATGAACCATTTTGCAAGATACGTTCGCGGGCCGCTAATCTTAATCGCCCTGCTGGTGGCTGCCAGATATATGTTCCCGAATAAAATGACATTTCTATTTGAAGTCAGCACCTTTGGCATTTATATCATTGCCAATGACATTCTCTATGGCTACATGGGGATGGTTTCGTTTGGTCAGCCGTTTTATTTGGGAATAGGTGCCTATGCCGCCGCTATCTATCTGGCGCATATCGGCCACAATATTTTTATCGCCATCAGCCTGGCCATCCTGGCGGGTCTGGTGACCGGGTTGATCCTCGGTCCGGTTTATATCCGGCTGCGGGGAGATTACTATGCGCTCATCAACGCCGCCACCTGTGCCATGGGGCTGTTTATGGTGGAAAAGGTCATGTTGCCAATCACCCGGGGTGATGACGGCCTGTGGTATCGTGCGCGCATGCATGCAACACCCTTTTTGAATCTCAAGATGCCCGGTGATGTGTTTTGGTTTACCATGATCGTGCTTTTAATCGTGATGATCTTTTATACCTGGCTGGATCGATCCACCCTCGGGGCGGCCTTTCGGGGGATGAAAGCCAGTGAAAGTAAGATGAAATTTTTAGGCTACGACACCTTCAAATTAAGGTGGCTGGGCTATACCATGATGTGTGTATTAGCGGCCTTGGCCGGCTCGCTGTATGCCATCAATTATGGATTTGTCAACCCCAGCATTACCGAACCCGCCCGGGCGGCGGAGGTACTCGTCGCCACCTTGTTGGGCGGACCCGGCAGTGTTTACGGACCATTCTTTGGAACTTTGGCGTTTCTTGGGATCAAAGATTTTGTCAGCAATATTATGACCCGCTGGGAGTTGGCGGTGGGCATCCTGACGATTATTGTCTGCTTTTATTTTGAAGGTGGTGTGTGGGGGACCATTCAGACAATCGGTTCGAAAATCAGAGGCCGGTTTGGCAAAAAAGGGGACGCTGCAGCCAGCGAGGCGGCCCAACCGCCTAAAAGTTAGAGTAAAAAGCGAATAAGAGGAACCTAACATGTTTGAGTTATACGTTTCCGCGGTCATCTTCGGGCTTTGCATCAGCGGTATCCTGTTTCTGGTATCAATCGGGATTTCCATTGGTTTCGGCCTGATGCGAATCATCAACATGGAGCAAATGGTCTATTACACCTTTGGTGCCTATTTCACCTTTGCCCTGGTTTCATCAACCGGCAGTTTTTTGCTGGGGGTAATCTGTGGGACCCTTGTGGCCGCTGGTGCCGGGTATCTGGTAGAAACCCAGCTATTGCGCAGGGTATACGGCAAAGAATTGATGTTTACCATGGTCGTAACGTTCAGTGTCTTCATGATCGGGATCGGCCTTGTCCAGTATGGATTCGGTCTAGCCAGCAAACCTGTCGGCATGCCTTTTCGCGTCCTGATACCGATTTTGGGTGCCCAGGTACCGCTTTACCGGGTGATGGTGTTTGCCATCAGTATGGCGGTCTATGTCTTGATTTATTTGTTACTGAATAAAACCATCGTCGGCAAAGCCATCCGGGCCGGTATCGAAAATCCGGAACAGGTCCAAGGCCTGGGTATCAATATCCGCAGGATTTTTACCATTACCTTTGTGGTGGCCAGCGGTCTGGCCGGCTTTGGCGGTGCCCTCAACGCACCACTGGTGGGCGTTACCCCCTACATGGGCTTCGAAATGCTTCTGTTTGCTTTTATCACCGTTATTTTAGGCGGACTTGGCAGCATCAAAGGAACCCTTGTTTCGGCCTTGATCATGGGACAGGTAATGTCGGTTGGGGGAACCATCTATGGCCCGTTGGCCTTCGTGGGACCCTTCATGGTGATGTTTGTCGTCATCCTGTTTAGACCCACCGGTCTTTATGGTGTCAAAGGCCGAGCGTTTGGGTTTGAAGAATAATTTAAAGCAATCAGGCCGGTATGAAAATAACGCGGACAACGCCATAGGGTAAAGGAGTGTCTGCGTTTTTTTGTAATAAATTGAGGGCATAATTTTATTAAGCTGAAAGGAGAGAATCATGACGGCGCCCTATAAGAAAGAATCAGAGGTAGAGTGGGAATCCCACTTCATGACCGACGACGGTAAAATTAAATGGATCTATACGAAAGAAAAGGATGACTCACCGATCACGGTGATGCAGATAAGGCTCAATAAAGGGGTGACGCTGCCCGATCACGTGCATCCGGATCAACCGGACCTGATTTATATTCTCGAGGGCAAAGCAACCATGTTTATCGACGGGATCGGTGAATTTCCGGCTGAAGCGGGAATGATTGTCCAGGTACCGCGCAACACCACCCATGCCATCCGCAACGTTGAAGAAGACATCCTCCTTTATAATGTGTTTGCGCCGGGCATCCCATACAAAAAGGGCCCGGAATAAAATTGGCAACGGCTGCCAATGACAGGTCCTGTCAGTTAGGAGATTTCGATGCCGTTGTTATCGGCGCCGGTATCGTCGGTGCCATGATTATCAGGGAACTTTCCAGGCTCAAGGGGCGTTTTGCCATTGTTGAAAAAGAAATGTTTCCCGGGTTCGGGGTTTCTAAAGCCAGTTTATCCCAAATCCATTTGCCTGATTTTTGTCCCCCGGGATCGTTAAAGGGCAAACTGTGCGTAAATGCCCCTGAACGTTTCAAAAAGTTAGCCGGAGAACTGGATGTCGATTACCGCGAGGTAGACGAACTTTGGCTGGCCCTGGCGCCGGCGCAGGTGAGCCTCTTAAAAGAAGCCCAATTCCGGGGAGAAGCCAACGGTGCCAAAGGCTTTGAGCTCGTCGGGCCGCAGAAAATCAGAGAGCTCGAACCCCATATCACCCCAAATGCCGTGGCCGGGCTACGTGCCAAAGGCCTGGGGGTGATTCATCCACCGCAATGGGGGCGTGCCCTGGTGGCGCATGCCGTCCAAAATGGGGTGCAGTTATATTTACAAACCGCTGTCAGGAACATCACCAAGAATGAGAACGGCACCTTTTTGATTGATACGTCCGGGGGGATTCTCTCGGCCAAATATGTGATCAATGCGGCCGGTTTGTATGCCGATGAAATTGCGCAGATGGCAGGCGACGGTGATATACGCCTGATTCTGCGCAAGGGAACCATGCTGATATTTGATAAATCAGTGTCTCATCTGGCGCGTCACATGATTTTTGGAACCTCCGGTGCACCTCATAGCCAGGATATTGCGCCCACCGTTCACGGTAATTTGATTGTGGGCGTCCATTATGCGAAGACTGAGAGCAAGACGGATACCAGGGTGAGCCGTGAGGGCATCCGGGAGACCTTAAAATTAGGCCAAATGCTGATTCCGGCATTATCCGAGGCGGATATTATTACCAGTTTTGCCGGCATCCTGGCGACTAATACGATGAGCTCCGAGGGTGACTTTTATATTGCCCCGTCGGAACGGGAACCGCATGTCATCCATATTATCGTCGGAGCTCCGGGTTTGAGTGCGGCGCCCGGTATCGCCGATTATGTGATCAAACTTCTTGGAGATGCCGGTTTTAAAACCACAGAGCAAAAGACCGCCCAACTGCGGCACCGCAGGTGGCCCCGTTTTGAATCTGCTTCTGTTGAACAGCGAGAGCAGATGGTGGCCGAGAATCCGAAACACGGTCACATTCTGTGTCGCTGTGAACAGGTTACAGAGGCAGAAATTCGAGAGGCCATCCGCAGCGGGGCGAATACGATGGATGCTGTTAAGCATCTTACCCGGGCCGGCATGGGACGTTGCCAGGGAGGATTCTGCGGAACGTTCGTATTGGAGCAGCTTATCAAGCAATTGGGGATAGCGCCCACCGAGGTTACCAAAAACGGGCCGGGTTCATACCAAATATCAAAAGTTATGAATTCGTAAAAAATCGAATTCAGTAGGTGTTTGGTGTTTTGCGTGACTGAAGCAACGAATTTAACATTAAGCGGATAACCATGTTAACTGTATCTCATCTTGATCTGGCCATTATCGGTTCCGGACCGGCAGGCCTGGCGGCGGCCGTGAAGGCGAAGCAAACCGGAATCAAAGATCTGGTTGTATTTGAGAGGGACCAACGTCCGGGGGGGATCCTGCCCCAGTGTATCCATAATGGTTTTGGTATCGAAAAATTCAAAGAAGAATTAACCGGACCTGAATATGCCAACCGCTACATCAAAATGGCCGACACCCATGATGTCGATATCGAATTGAATACCATGGTGCTGGAGATTGAAAAAGACAAGACCCTTATTGCGGTGAGTGAACAGAGCGGTCTGAGAAAATTCCAGTGTAAATCGATCATCCTTGCCATGGGCTGCCGAGAAAGACCCCGCGGCGCTATTGGAATTGCGGGGACGCGGCCCGCGGGAATATTTACTGCCGGCCAGGCCCAGCGACTCGTTAACATTGAGGGCTATATGCCGGGCGAAAACATTGTGATCCAGGGCTCCGGCGATGTCGGCATGATCATGGCCCGGCGCCTGACCCTTGAAGGCGCTAAAGTCAAGGCCGTGGCCGAAATTCAGCCCTATACCAGCGGACTCATACGAAATGAGGTCCAGTGCCTGCATGACTTTAATATTCCCTTACTGTTGGGTCATACAGTTTCCGATATCCATGGCGATAAACGGGTGGAAGGCGTCACCCTCGTTGAGGTGGATGCCGATTGGAATCCGATTGCTGGTACTGCAGTCCAAATGGCATGTGATACCTTACTGCTGTCGGTGGGGCTGGTACCTGAAAATGAGTTAACCCGCAAAGCTGGAATTTCCATCGACCCGCATACCGGCGGTCCTTATGTAAACGAATTATTAGAAACCGGCGTGAAGGGGATTTTCTCGTGCGGAAATGCACTGCATGTCAATGATTTCGTCGATGACGTCTCTACCGAAGGCGAAATCGCCACCCGGGGAGCCCATTATCGGATCAAAGGTAAGATGCCTGGTGGTAAACAGCGAATTGCCTTAAAAGGAGATTCAACCATCGGGCAGGTTGTACCGCAAACCATCAGCGGATTGCGGCCGGTGATGCTTTCCATACGGGTCAAACGCCCCATGCAGAAAATGACCCTGCACGTCGGCGATATTCTCGAAAAAAGATTTCCCTATGCCCGCCCGAGCGAAATGATTCGAGTTCGACTTCCCGGGAAAATTTTCAGTGACCTCAAGCCCGGTCTAACCCGGCTGGACGTCACCTGTCAGGAACGATAGCCGATGGGCCATTTGCAAGAACTGATATGCATAACCTGTCCCAAAGGGTGTGTCACCAATGTCTGGAAAGAAGACGGCAATATAAAAATTGAGGGCCGGATCTGCAAAAAGGGCCGGGACTATATTAAACAGGAGTATATCCAACCCCGGCGGATTTTGACGACCACCGTGGTCGTCGAAAAATCCCCGATCAAAAGACTGCCGGTTCGCACCCGGGAAGCAATTCCTAAGGATCTCCTGTTTCGTGTCATGGAAGCGTTGTCCACCATTCGGATAAAGCCGCCGATTAAGATCGGAGAGGTCATCCTTGCGAATGTATCCGGTACAGGGGTGGATATTGTGGCGACAGATGAATTAATTTAAAACTTATGAGTGGAGGAAAAAAATGGCGAAGCGGGTCAATGGGGTATTTGCACCGATCACCACCCCTTTTATCGATGAAGAAATTGCCTACCGGCATTTGGAAGAGAATATAAAAAAATACAGCCAAACGTCTTTAAACGGTCTCCTGGTTCTGGGCAGCAATGGAGAAAATAAAAGCCTTACCGAGGATGAGAAACTAAAAATCCTCGAAGTTGTTTTGCAGGGCAAGGCCGATCATCAAATCGTCATGGTCGGTGCCGGTTACGAGTCCACCCGTCAAACCATTGCCTTTTCAAAACAGGCCGAAGCCATGGGGGCCGATATTGTCTCACTGCTGACCCCCGGTTATTTCAAAAAGAGCCTGACCGATGACGCTTTGATCGGCTATTTCACGGAGGTGGCTGAAGCGGTGACGATCCCCGTTTTCGCGTATAATGCGCCCGGGTTCACCGGGATGACCTTATCCACCCGGGTCGTTGAAAAGATTGCCCAACACCCGAACATTGGCGGCATGAAAGATACCTCGCCATCGGGAATCGCCGGTTATCTTGAGGTATGCGGGGACAATTTTGATGTTCTGGCGGGAACCATGAACACCCTTTTTATCGGGTTATCATTGGGTGCTTCAGGCGGTGTCATATCACTTGCCAATGCCTTTCCTGAACCGTGCTGCGAACTTTACCAAAAATACATCGCAGGGGATGTCAAAGGGGCCCGTCAGCAACATTCCAGGCTCTTCCGACTCAATCAAGCCGTATCCGGGAAATCAGGTGTTGCCGGTGTGAAATATGCCATGGAACTCGGCGGTTATTTCGGGGGGGGACCACGCCTGCCGTTGCTTCCCCTGCAAGTGACCGATCAAAGCAGCATTAAAAATGCAGCCCATGAAGCTGAATTGATTTGAGTGGCTGGGGCTAATCAGATAAATGGAGGTTAACCGGCATGAAAGTCATGGTTTTGAACGAATATAACTGTCCGCTGGAAGTTACCCAAAGAGATATTCCCCGGGTCCAGCAGGATGAAATTCTCTTAAAAGTCAAAGCACTCGGAATTTGCCAGACGGATATAAAAATCATCAAGGGCGCCATTCCGCCTCCGATCGTTACCTTGCCCCACGTGCTGGGTCATGAGGTGGTCGGCGAGGTGACAGAAGTTGGCGATCATGTTTCCGGTTTCAAAGTGGGTGATGTCGGGATTGTTTACCCCTATGTTACCTGTCGTGAATGTGAGCCCTGTCTTACCGGCCGGGGCAATCTATGTGTCAATTTGAAGCGAATCGGATTCGAACTGGATGGCGGCTTCAGCGAATTTCTGCGAATGCCGGCTCACAATTTTTGTCCCTTCGATCAGCGTCTTCCAGCCCATGAGATGGCAATTGTCGCTGACGCGATCGGGACTTCCTACCACGCCATCACGGGCCTGGCCGGCGTAAAACCGGGGCAGGATGTGCTGATTGTCGGGGCTGGGGGGCTTGGAATCCATGCGGTTCAAATCGCTAAGCTCTGCGGCGCCAATGTGTTTGTGGTGGACATGGATTCGCAAGCCCTGGATCTTGCCCGGCAGTTTGGTGCCGATCAGACCTTGCTACCGGCAGAAGCCTCCCAGGCTATTAAGGAGCTAACCGACGGTCGTGGGGTCCATGCGGTCATTGAGGTCGTCGGATCCCCTGAGACCCTGAGCTGGTCTCTGCCGGCCTTGAAAAGCGGCGGTAAACTTATCCTGGTAGGATATGCGCCGGGCAACCCGTTTGCGCTGGATACCATGCTCATGCATTATCGCGAATACGAAATCATCGGGTGCCGCTTTATTCCCAAGGCCGAACTGTCAGAACTCATTAGACTCATTGAAAATGGCAAGCTTAAGCCGGTGGTAACCCAAACCTTTCCCTTTGATCAAGCCAATGAAGCGCTCGCGGTGTTAAGAGAGGGAAAAACATTGGGCAGGATCGTGTTGACTTTAGATTAACTTAAAACAGGTTGCAGGTGTTAACCTATCTGCTGGCCTGAAAAGTTTACCTACCTATAGAGGGCGGGCAGTGTATATAAAAAAGGAACATCGAACATCGAACGTTGAACGTCCAACATCGAATAAGGTATTCTGTCAATTTAAAAAAATCTGAGTAAGATCCGGCGTAAGCGCTTGAACAGCGCGAGCGAATCTACCCATCGAGTCTCTGCGGTTTGCTTGCTTAAAAATTGATAAAGCGCAGCGCCATCAATATTGGACGTTCGATGTTGGACGTTCGATGTTCGACGTTTAATCTGTTCACTGCTCCGGCCAGGCGGAGTTTCACACGAGGCTTCGGGCATCCGCTATAAAAAACAAAGGAGATAATGTTAACCATGATAAACTACACCATACGGCCTCTTTGCACCGGGTATCAATTATTGGATAAAGGCTGGTACAGCACGTTTCGTCGGGGACACGGTCAGATCATTGAACACCCCGT
>Ga0316194_10000605_pt1 | contig 23642 bp, 16 predicted proteins | sample CroRivsedime1_MG_FD_204936 | JGI IMG/M metagenome (GOLD analysis project Ga0316194, IMG submission 204936) | Coastal sediment microbial communities from Maine, United States - Cross River sediment 1 | ecosystem: Environmental > Aquatic > Marine > Coastal > Sediment | place: USA: Maine...
TTCCCAAGGTGCCGACGCTTGGTTTCGCTTGCGCCGAGCGCGCCCCAATGGTAGCCCTCTCGCAATTGATTTTCACTTTCAATAGCAGGAGCGCCCGATGCTGCGCCGAGACTTGCGCACTTTCCCAGGATTATTGATCGTTTTCGCCCTCGTCGCGGCCTGCAGCGAGAGCGCTGGGTCTGAAGGCGCGCCGGTTCCTGAGACCTACACCTTCGAACGGGCAGGCGAGTCCAGCGTCGCCTACACCGGCCAGGCAACCCGGCAGATACTCATCGAGGACCTCGTCGGACTGATGAAGACCATCAGCGATGATGTGCTGAACGGCGTGAACCTCGGGAGGTACAGCAGCCCCGAAGCGGTGTACGCGTTCCTGACACCTCTCTATGAGGAAGGGGGGGCCGCCGATCCCAACCGAACAATTCCGGACCTCGTCGCCGATGCCGACTCCACCCTTCAGTCGACGTACGCGGATTTCAACGATGCGAATCTGAAGTCGAAGCTCGCCGGCAACGATTCGGTTACGGACCACGCGGACTGGAACGCGGGCGCGTTCGTTGGATGGGAGACGGCCAACTTAGTGGTCAACGCCGAAGGCGACCTCGGGGCACCCGACACGCCGGAATCTCTCTTGCTCGCGTTCTTCTGGACGTTTTCGTCGCAGGTCGCGCAGGGAGCTGTGGGGACCTTTCCGATCGACGCGGCGACTCCGCTCTACATCACTCCAGAGGGTCATGACCTGAGCCAACTGGTCGAGAAGCACTTGCTCGGCGCGGTGACCTTCAGTCAGGGAACCGACGACTACCTCGATGACGACGTTGAAGGCAAAGGCCTGCTCGCCGCGAACGAGATCGATGGCGACAATGCCTACACGACGCTCGAGCATCAATGGGATGAGGCCTACGGCTACTGGGGTGGCTCACGCGACTACAGCGCATATACCGATGAAGAGATCGCAGCGTCGGGCGGCCGAGCAGAATACGAGAACGGCTACCACGACTCGAACGGCGACGGCGACATCGACTTGCTGGGTGAGTTCAACTTCGCGGCATCGGTCAACGCGGCGAAGCGCGACCTCGGCAGTGCGGACGGTGCACCGACGGATTTTACGGCCCAAACCGATGTGGCGTTTCGCACGGGACGGGCGCTGATCACCTCTGCGCACGAGGCGGGCGAGCAAGTCGACCTCGCCGAGTTGATGGCTCAACGGGATATCGTCGTCTCGGGCTGGGAGAACGCCTACGCTGCGACGGTCATCCACTACGTGAACGAGGTGCTCGCCGACATGGAGGCGATTGGGAGCCCAGACTATAGCTTCGCCGATCATGCGAAGCACTGGTCCGAGCTCAAGGGATTCGCTCTCAGTTTTCAGTTCAATCCGCGATCCCCTATGAGCGCGGACGACGTGTCCGCGCTTCATGCGGCCGTTGGCGATGCACCGCAGGGCGCGTCCCCCGTATCGCCCGTAGACGACGAAACCTATCGAACGCAGTTGCTCGATGCACGAACGTTGATTGGAGATGCTTATGATTTCGACGACACTAACCTCACGACCTGGTGAGTACGTAGCGATCCTGGCGCTGTGCCTCACGATGGTGAGTTGCAGCAGCGACGATGGCTCCGGTGCAGGCGGTAACGGCGGCGACGCCGGTCGACGAGGCGAAGTGCTCGCGGCACTCGGCGAAAATGTCGTAGTCCCCCTTCAGATCCGCTTCGCAAGCCATGCCGCGGCTCTCGAAGTCGCGCTGGCGGCGGCGAGTGCGGATCCGGGCGGCAGCGATGCGGCGCAAGCGGCATGGCGCCAAGCGATGGTCACTTGGCAGGAACTCGAGATGATGCAGTTCGGACCCTCCGGTTCGAGCCTGACAGTGATGGGCGGAAGTGACCTTCGCGCGCGCATCTACTCCTGGCCCATCCTCAACCTCTGCCTCGTGGATCAGCAGACGGTGCAGGACGGGTACGACGACCCTGATGCGCTCGAAGGCACGCCTGGCACGCCGATCGGCCTAGGGGCGATCGAGTACCTGGTCTTCACCGACAGCCTCGAAAACAATTGCTTGCCGGACAGCCCGATCAACCAAGAGGGCACCTGGGACGACATGATCGACATGGTTCCCCAGCGCCGGCTCGACTACGCCACGTCCCTCGCCACGCTGGTGCGCAGAAGAGCCGATGAGCTCGTCGCCGCGTGGTCGCCCGATGGAGGCAACTACATCGAGGAGTTCACGAACCCCGGCCGTTCAGGTGCCGTGTACGGCAGTGCACAAGAAGGGCTGAACGCTGTGTCGGATGCCATGTTCTATCTCGACAAAGAGACCAAGGACATGAAGCTTGGTGAGCCGCTCGGCATCACGGACTGCGATGCTTCGCAATGCCCTGAGGCGATCGAGTCTCCCTGGGCCGAGGCATCGAAAGAGAACGTGCTCGCGAATCTGATCGGTTTCCAGATTCTCTTCCTCGGTGCCGAGCCAGGAACCGACGCGCTTGGTTTCGACGATCTGCTCGTCGACATGGGTGCTAGCGACGTCGCAGCCGATATGGCGCAGGCCACGGAAGCCGCCATCTCGGCGACCGAGGCCGTTCCGGGAAGCTTCGTCGAGGCGCTCGAACAAGACCCCGCCTCGATGGAGGCGGCCCACTCCGCGATCCAGGTCCTCACCGACCTTCTGAAGACCGACTTCGTGTCGGTGCTCGAGCTCGAGCTTCCGGATCGGGCGGCTGGCGACAACGACTAATGCTCCAAAAGCTGCAGACCCGGCTTCTCGAACCGCGCGACGCCGCGTCGCTGGCTGCGTTTCGCTTCCTGTTTGGGTTGATTCTGTGCGTCAGCAGCGTGCGCTTCGTCTGGAACGGTTGGGTCGAACGCTTCTACGTTTTGCCCACGTTCTTCTTCAAGTACTGGGGGTTCGAGTGGGTTGAGGTGTTGCCGGGGCCTTGGATGACGGCTGCCTATGTCGCCATGGCTGTCTTGTCCGCGTTCGTTGCGCTCGGCTTTCTCTACCGCGTATCAGCCGTCGGACTCTTCGTCGTATTCACCTACGTCGAGTTGATCGATGTCACCAACTACCTGAACCACTACTACCTGGTCAGCCTGCTCGCGTTGTTGATGTGCTTCTTGCCACTTCATCGCGCGTACTCCGTCGATGCCTGGTTGCAGAGGGGGCGGATCCAACCCGTCGTGCCCGCGTGGATGCTCTACTTGATGCGCTTCCAGATCGCGGTCGTTTATTTCTACGCGGGGATCGCGAAGCTCCAGCCCGATTGGCTCATTCACGCGCAGCCGCTCGGCATTTGGCTCGCGGCGCGGACGGAGGCGCCGCTCATCGGAGCCATCCTCACGTGGCCCGCCATGCCGCACATCATGAGCTGGGCGGGTTTCCTGAACGACACGCTCGTGGTTCCGTTCCTTCTCTGGCGCAAGAGCCGCCCGTACGCCTTTGCGACGGTGTTCGTGTTTCATTTCGGTACGCATCTGCTCTTCGTGATTGGGGTGTTCCCCATGTTGATGGTGAGCGGCGCGATGCTCTTCTTCGACGCGGACTGGCCGCGAAAACTGATCGGCCGAGCACGGAGGCTTGTCGGGCGAGCCTCCGCATCCGACACCGGCGCGTCTGCAAGCAGCGTCTCCCAGCCTGCGAGAGTGGGCCGATGGTCTGCAGGCGCGGCGGCGGTCGTGGTGGCGTACTGTCTCGTTCAAGCGCTGGTTCCGCTTCGGACGTTCCTCTATCCGGGCGACGTCCTGTGGCACGAGCAGGGCATGCGGTATTCCTGGCGCGTCATGGTGAGGGAGAAGAACGGCAGCATTCGCTATCGAGTTCGATGGAGTGGCGCCGAGCGAGAGGTTCAGGTCTCTCCGAGCCGGTATCTGACCAGTCATCAAGAGCGCGAGATGTCCGGGCAGCCCGACCTGATCTTGCAGCTCGCGCAACGGATTGCCCACGACTTCGAAGCGCGCGGACGTGAAGACGTCGAAGTGCGGGTCGATGCCATCGTCTCCCTGAACGGGCGCCGCGCGGCCCTGATGATCGACCCGAACGTGAACCTCGCGAGCGAGAGAGACACGCTCGCCGTCATGCGCTGGATCACTCCCGCGCCTCCGGGCGATCCGCTCCCTGCGTACCCGAGGCGCGATTCGCCGCCGTTCCACGTTGCTGCGCACGAACGGATGACGCGATGATCGGAGGCCGCTCGAGACTTCTGCAGGCCTTTGCTTGCTGGGCCTTCGCCGTGTCGCTCTTGGGCCTTGGCACGGCAGCGCGAGCCCAGGAAGATGAGTCGGCCGCAGAGCCGGCCCAAGAGTCTGCTCCGGACGACAGCTTCGACGATGCCATGCTCGAACAGGAGCTCGAGCTGCTCGACGAGCAGGTGTTCGTGGAAGAGCCGGGCGTGGCGCCTTCCGAAGAGCCCTCGGGCGACCAGGAGCCCAAAGCGCGGCCCGACGACGGGCGCCCGATGCCGGAGCTGCGCGAAGTCACGGTGCGCTACACGGCCGAGGACATGTTCCGGATGGGCGGATCCGCGCAGGCGCTCGATGAAAAGAAACTCCAGACGCTCCAGTACGACGACCCCAACGCGGTGCTGCTCCAGGTACCGGGCGTCTACATTCGTCAGGAAGACGGGTTCGGGTTGCGTCCGAACATCGGGCTTCGCGGTACCAACCCGAATCGAAGCTCGAAAGTCACCTTGATGGAGGATGGCGTACTCTTCGGTCCCGCGCCGTACTCCGCGCCGGCCGCCTACTACTTCCCCATGATGGCGCGCATTAGCGGGGTCGAGGTGTTCAAGGGGCCTGCGGCGATCCTGTACGGCCCGCAGACTGTCGCTGGCGCGATCAACTACCTGAGCAGACCGGTTCCGGAGGAGCCCCAAGGTCAGGTCGATTTATCCTACGGACGCTTCCAGACGTTTCGCGGCCACCTTCACTACGGGCGAAAGAACGACTGGGGCGGTTTCATCGTAGAGGGCGTGCACCTCGGGACGCAGGGTTTCAAGGAGGTAGACGGACAGTTCGGCCCTGGGAACACGGGCTTTCAACGCAGCGAGCTGATGTTCAAGGCGTTCGTCAACAACGACCTCGGGTCGCATGCGTTCAACCGACTCACGCTGAAGTTCGTCGGCGCGAGGGAAACATCGAACGAGACGTACCTTGGGCTCACCGACGCCGATTTTGCAGGGAACCCCGACCGCCGCTATGCGTCGAGTCAGCTCGACAACATGCAGTGGTGGCGAGCGGCCGTCGATCTCACGCACAACTTGGCGGTTGGAGAACACATCCTCCTCGAGACCACGGCGTATCGCCATGACATCGATCGAACCTGGGAGCGGCTCAATCAATTCCGTGACGGGACTCAGTTCCTCGATGTGCTCACGCGGCCGACGACGCCGCCGCTCGACAGTTACTACCAGGTTCTCACCGGTCAGCAGGACTCGCCCTCGGCCAGTGGAGGGACCAGCGCGCAGGACCTGATGGTGACCAGCAACCGTCGCCGATACGTCGTCATGGGGATTCAAACGCGACTGCGCGCGGATTTCGACACCGGCAAGGTTCACCACGAGATCGAATCCGGCCTCCGGTATCACTACGACTCGGTGGATCGCTTCCAGCCCGAACAGGGCTACAGCATGCAGAACACGCAACTCGTCTGGGACGGCCTGACGTACAGCGACAATCCCGACTTGCTAGTCGACGACAACAAGGGGCAAGCACAGGCATTGGCTGGCTACCTCATGTACGGGATCGAAGTCGCCGGTCTGGTCGTCAAACCCGGTTTTCGAGTCGAGTACATCCGCACATTCTTCGAAGACGAAAAGAACGCGCCTGACGCCGGCACAATCAGCGAAGACCCACAGCTCGTGTTTCTTCCGGGAATCGGTCTTCAGTACACCATCCTCGAGGGCTTCGCCGCGCTCGCGGGCGTGCACCGTGGCTTCAGTGCAGTGACGCCCGGCAACCGCACGCTCGCCGACCCCGAGTTGTCGATCAATTACGAAGCCGGGTTTCGATACGTCACGAAAGACTCCGCCGGATTCGGCGAGGTGATTGGCTTCTTCAACGACTACAGCAACATCACGAGCGAGTGCACGCTCTCGGCGGGATGTAACCCCGACCTCGTAAACCAGCAGTTCAACAATGGGCGCGCCTTCATCGGAGGCGTCGAGGTCCTCGGAGGCTACACGGTGCCTCTTCCTCGCGCGCTCATGATGCCCGTTCGGGTCTCGTACACGTTCACGAACGCGACCTATCGTTCAACCTTCCAATCGTCGGACCCGACGCTCGGCGACGTCGAGAAGGGCGATTCGATTCCCTACGTGCCGGCGCATGTGCTCAACGCTCAACTCGGGTTCGAGCGAAGCTTCTGGGCCGTCTATCTCGTGGGCAACTACTTCGGCAAGATGGGCGAAGGTTCCGTCGGGCTTCAGCCCCTGCCGGACACCGATCCATACTTCGTCATGGACGTGGTCGGGCGGGTCCGCTTCGATCCCGTCGAAGCGTATGTCCGGCTTCAGAACATCACGAACACGCGGGCCATCGTCGCACGCCGCCCGTTCGGGGCTCGCCCCACGGCACCGCTTTCGGTCCAGGTCGGATTTCAGGTCAACTTCTAAGCCACCGGAATCACTGCTTTTGTAAGCTCCTCACAGAGGGGCGAAGGAAATCCGGCGGGGGCTTGTTGAAGATGATTATCAATGTCAAGGTTGCCTGCGATGCTCGTCCGCTCTGGCAGCTACCTGATCCCATCCCTGATGATGCACGGCGCGTTTTTCGCTGCGCTCGCCAGCGTCCCCGTGTCCGCGGAGCCCAGTGCGGTGACTCGTGCCATCGAGTTCATCACGATCAGCGAAGAAGGCGGGGGCAGGCTCGGGGATGACGAGCAAATCGGAGATGCCGAGGCGCCTGCACCGGAGCCAGAGCGTTTGTTTCGCGAGGTGCGGCCGAAGCCAAAGCCGAAAGCGGTCCGTCGCGCTCCGGTTGCGAAAGCGGAGGCAGAGCCCGAACCGATCGAGCCGTCCGCTGGCGAGAGTGAGGCGACGGCCGGAGCGACACCGAGCGACAGCGAGAGCAGCCGTGCGACGAGTCAGTCCCTGGTGAAGGGCTCGGCGGGAACGGATCCCAACGGGCAAGGTTCCGGCACGGGCGGTGGCGGCGAAGGTGTAGACCGGCGCTCGGCGCTTCGCGCTTGGCTGAGCCAGGTGCAACGCGAGGTCAACAAGATCGCCACGCGAAATTATCCAAGCTCTGCCGTCCGCAGGAGGCTCGAGGGAAGGCTTCGCCTGGGCGTCACGATTGGACCCGACGGACGAATCGTTGCGGTACGCGTTCTGTCTTCATCTGGACATCCGGTACTCGACGATTCGGCAACGGCCTCGGTGACCTCATTGCACATTCCGCCGCCGCCCGACGACCTTCGCTGGCGTGAACGCGAGATCTCGCTACCGATTCGCTACGCCCTCGACTGAACTCGAGTCTAGAAGAAGAACACGCCGGCGAGCGCGTCGCTGATGCTGTGCTGGGTGAGGCCGTTGACGAAATAGAAATAGCCGACTTCGAGCGTGATGCCCCAGCGCGGCGTGAAGCGGTAGACGAAGCCGGTCATGGCGCCCACGCCGAACGTGTACTCCAAACGTCGTCCCTCTTCCTGTTCCAACTCGCCGCTGAAGACACGAAGGTTCCCGCTGATGCCCGCCCCGACGTACGGCTCCCATCGTCCCTTCGGGAAGTTCACCTTCAAGTAGACGTCCAAGGGAGAGTCGAAGCGCTCGCTGCTGAAGTGAAACGGCTTTGCGATCACGAGCACGAGCCGGCCGGGTATCAATGTTCGCTCGTAAGAAAGGATGAAGCCCCAAAGGTTCTCGCTTCGACCTTCTACCGCTTCGCTTGGGCTCGTCCTGAGAAGCTGAAAGGAATGGGTGAAGCCGAGCTCGAAACCGTTGAGGGGCTCCTCTTCCTCTTCCTGTGCGCCCGCATCGCCGGCCAGCGCGCCCATGAAGACGAGGCAGCTCGCGACTCCGAGGAGCCTGGTTCCAAAACGTGCTCGATCCGTATCGCCCACAGAAACAAGAGGCTAGCGGTGCTGGGTCGAGAGCTCCAGTAAGAGGGCATCTCGCCGCGATCTGCTCGCACACTCAATACATGCGAGCGAACAAAGCGCAATTCTCGCTGCGCCCCTGCATTTGCCAGGACCCCTGCGGCACCCGTGACAACCACCCTGGGTCGGCCAGTACCCATTGTGTCCGTGAGTCGTCGAGGAGGCGCAGCGCTTCGGGGCCTCCTCGCTCAATCTGGAAAGCGGCACGATGGAGCGCTAGCGGGTACTCGCGGTTCCGCCCGTCGACGAAGATGCGCGTGTTCCGTGCACGGTCGATCAGGAAGCTTGCCCATAGGTGCTTTGTGAACACGCGGCTTCCTTCCGGCAATTGCTGAACGGCCCCGAGACAGCCGACCGGATTGGCAACGGCGCTGATGTGATGTTGCCAATACGCCGGCATGAGCAGGGCGCTGGCGCGCGTCGGTTGCCACTTCACGTGGAAGGCCATGGAGGCCATGAGCGCGGCAGCCGCCAGGGTGGCGAAACGCTGCTGCCTCGCGACAGATCCCTGCTCGGACCAGGCCATGAGCATCTGCTCCATCGGCAGGAGGAGTAGGAACAAGTTGCGTTGGAACAGGACCGCTCCGACTACGGCGGCTAGCCCAACGGCGGCAGACGGAGTTATGGACCGAGTTCGCCACGCGACGAGGATGAGGAACGTTAGGTACGCTGCGATGATCGCCCATCCGAGACTCTGACCGAACGAAGAGATGACGAGCGGTGACTCCCATAGGCGTGCGAACTCTGCGTTGACGTTCTGACCGCGAAGCAGCACGTACTCGAGAATCGACGACTGGGGTGGGCTCACGGTCAGGAGAGCGCAGGGCAAGGCGAGCCAAACAATGGTCTTCGGCCAAAGGGAGGGTGTGTTCCATACGCGGCCGAGCTGGTCGGCGAAGAGGAATGGAACGAACATCAGCGATTCGGCCGTGAGGTTGCCGAAGAGCAGCATGAAGAGGCAGAGGCCAAGCCAGCGTCGTTTGTCTGTAAGGAGGTCGTCGCGCAGGAACAGGCGGTAGCCGATGAAGAACATCAGCATTGCGAGGGTCTGCGGTGCCGGCATGAACTTGTACGCGATCAATGCGACGGCGACGCAAGCTTGAAGCAGCGCAAAGGCGAGTTGCCGCGTGCGAAGCCACGGCCAGATCACGGTGAGTAGGGTCGCGCTGATCAGCAGGAGCACCAAGACCCGCAAGCCGAGCCAGCCCGTGGCTCGGTGCCATGCTGCCAAGCCAGCTTCGTACAGCCATTCGTGGTTGTTCCATGGGGTCCCGGCGACCGTGTAGGAATAGGTTTCGGTGTCTGGGATGACCCCCGTCTCGAGAATCGTTTGACCCGTACGAAGCTGCCAGAACAAGTCACCGGCGCCCAGCGGTCTGGTCGCCCGCTGCGCGACGAAGAGCGTCAGTACCAGCGCGGTCAACACCCCAACCAGCGTCACGACCTGCGTTGCGATGCTTCCCCTCACCGAGGGCAGTATAGGGCGCGGCGCGCGCTGCCCGCGAAATTGGCGTCGCTCCCCACCATGGCTCTTGCCGCCCGTCGCCCGCAGCTCGCTAGGTTTTCGCTGCCCGGTCGCGTTCTACTGGTGTAGGCTGACGGCGCTCTTAGGGGCAAGTCCCAACGGCATCTCGTGCAAATCGGCGCGTGCGAGCTGCTCTTCTTTTGAGACTGGTTGAGGGAGAGAGAAGCGGATGATTTCTAGATTCACATTGTTAGCTCTGCCGCTCCTCGGCGTCTTTTGTTTCGCCTGTGGCTCCATCCTCGTGGGGAACGGCCAACCCGGCACCGAGACCCGAACCGTGCCGCCGTTCACTCTAGTGAATGCGTCCGACGGGGTACAGGTCCGGCTGACGCTCGACCCCGCGCAATCCGGCGACGTCAGCCTCGAGGTGTCTGCCGAGACGAATGTGCTGTCGTCCGTCGTGACCGAAGTCGCGAACAACACGCTTGGAGTCGGCGTCGGTGGAACGGTCCAAACCAACTTGCCAATCGAGGTAACCGGCACGGTGAACTTCATCTCGAACGCCCAGGCATACGGCGGCTCCCTCCTGGCTCTGCAGGGCGTAGACAGTGATGGCCTCACACTTGGATCGACCGAGGGTGCTTCGCTCAGCGCCGAAGGAACCGTCAACAACCTCGTTGTGACGGCGGGTGATGGCGGACTCCTCGACGGCGCGGATCTAACCGCAACGAGCGCCGAGGTAGTCATCTCCAACGGAGCCCTCGCGACTCTTTGCGTAACCGGTCGAGTGACCGGCGCCGTCAGCAATGGAGGCAGCCTCACCGTCGAGTGCGGCGGTGACACCAGCGGCGTGATCACTTCGACGGGCGGCATCGTCAGGTAGCCGCTTATGGATTCATCTCGTACTCGTTCTTGAGGTCGTAGACCTCCTGCCAAACGCTCGCGTACCGATCTTCGTCGAGGACTGGCTTGCGAATCATCTTCTGGCAGGCCGCCATTTGGGTCTCGTTGCTCGACGGTTTCGAGTAGAGGTTCAGGGCGTGGCGCGAGAAATCGCGCACCATGAAGTCGAAGATCTGGTCGATGAGCTCGTCGGAGACGTCGTAGATCTTCGCGTTCTCGAGGATCAGCTGGCCGTACACGACCAGCGCGAAGATCTCACCGCCTGCTAGAAGGAAGTCGATGTCCTTGGCCTGGCTCTGGTCTGGGGGCGCTGCGAAGAGCATCCCCTTGAACGCCTCGATCTGCTCTCGGAAGATCGCGAGGTTGGGTGTGTCGCGGCTCGAGTAGGCGATGTTGTAGTCGTGAAAACGGATCTTCCCGAGACCCTTGGTGGGGCCTTGGTCGAACAGGAAGTCATCGTTGGTGGCTTGGTTCTGCTGCGGCACCTCGTCGTATTCGGCGGGCGCAAAGAAGTAGTTCGCCATGAACTTCACGATCAGGGCGATGTTGACGTGCACCGTGCCTTCGAGCTTCGGTAGCGCGCGAATGTCGACGGCAGCCTGCTCGAAGAACATGTCTTTTTCGAACCCCTTGGCCGCGATCACATCCCAGAGGAGATTCATCACGTCCTCCCCCTGGGTGGTCACCTTCATCTTGACCATCGGGTTGTAGAGCAGATAGCGACGGTCCTCGGAAGAGGCGACGCGCATGTAGTCAGCCGCCCGAAGCGCGAACAGCTTCATCGCGATGAGCCGCGCATAGGCGTCGGTGAACATCTGCTTCACGTGCGGAAAATCGGTGACGTACATACCGTAGAGCTGGCGATTCGCGGCATGGTGGATCGCTTCGTAGAGCGAGTGGGTGCACATGCCGATGGATGCCCAGCCGAGGTTGTACTTGCCGATGTTCACCGTGTTGAGGGCGCTGTTCCAAGCGTGGTCGCCCTTTGCGATGATGTCTTCCTCGGTGATCGGATAGTCCTCGAGTGCATACTCCGACACGTAGTTCTGACTCGCGCAGACGTTCTTCACGAGCTTGTACTTCTCGTGTTGCGAGTCTGCGCCGAAGAACACGTACTCACCGGAGTCCGCGAGCTTGCCAAAGGTCGAGACGATGGCGGCCTTGTTCCCGTTGCCGATGTAGTACTTACTCCCGCGCGCGGTGTAGGTGCCGTCTCCCTTCGGCGTGAGCACCATGTCGCTCGAGTACACGTCCGCGCCGTGCTCTTTTTCAGAGAGGCCAAACGCGAAGATCGCTCCCTTGTCCAAGGCCTCCGCCGCGCGCTTCTTGATCGCCTCGTTCTTGCTCATCCAGAGCGGTCCGAGCCCGAGCACGGTAACCTGCCAGGTGTACCAGTACTGAAGACCATAGAAGCCCAGGATCTCCGCGAACTCGCAGACTCGCCAGGTGTCCCAGCGAGAGTCCGCGGCGCCTTGTCCCGCCGGCGTACACATCGTCGCAAAGAGCTTCTCCTCCTTCACGAAGTCGAGGAAGTCGGCGTACCAAACCTGCGCGTGATAGTCGTCTTTGATCCGCCCTTTACCCTTGCGTTCGAAAAATTCGATCGTCTTGAGCATGACCTCGCGGGATCGCTCGTCGGGGTAGGGCCGAGAGTGCTTCTTGGGATTGAGTAGGAGCATGGTCTCGCAGTGATACCATGGACGCTAGAGGATTCACCCTCCGCGTTGGTTGAGCGGCACGTAGTCCCGACTGCGGGCTCCCGTGTAGACCTGGCGGGGCCTCCCGATACGCACATCCGGAGCCTCCATCATCTCTTTCCAATGAGCGATCCAGCCCGGGAGGCGTCCCAACGTGAAGAGGACGGTGAACATGTTGGTCGGGAGCCCCATCACGCGATAGATGACGCCACTGTAGAAATCGACGTTCGGATAGAGCTTGCGCTCGATGAAGTAGTCGTCGGACAGCGCGACCCCCTCGAGCTCACGGGCGATATCAAAGAGCGGGTCTTCGATGTTGAGAGATTCGAGCAAATGGTCCGCGTACTTCTTGAGGATCGTCGCGCGCGGATCGAAGTTTTTGTAGACCCGGTGGCCGAAGCCCATTAGCCGGCGCTCCCGATTCTTCACCTGCTCCATGAACCGCTTCGGGTCGCCTCCCTCGTCGCGGATCTCTTCGAGCATTTCGATCACCGCCTGATTGGCCCCGCCATGAAGCGGACCCCAAAGCGCGGAGATGCCTGCACTGATCGCAGCGTAGAGATTGGCCTGGCTCGAGCCCACCAGACGAACGGTCGAAGTCGAGCAGTTCTGTTCATGGTCGGCGTGTAGGATCAGCAAGACGTTGAGCGCTTTGACCAGCTCCGGGTTGGGCTCGTAGGTTTGTTCCGCAGGGTGCGAGAACATCATGTGCAGGAAGTTCGCACAATACTTGAGCTCATTTCGTGGGTAAGCCAGTGGCCGGCCCTGCTGCTTCTGGAAGCTGAACGCTGCGATCGTTCTCACCTTCGACAAGACTCGAGCGATGTGATGCTCGTCTTGTGTGTCGGGCTCGAGGCTCTCCGGGTAGTAGGCGGAGAGCGCGCACACCATCGACGAGAGGATCGCCATTGGATGCGCGCGGGACGGGAAGCCATCGAAGAAGTGCCGCATGTCTTCGTGCAGCATGCTGTGGTACGTCAGCAGCGTTGAAAACTCCTTCAATTGAGAGGGAGTGGGCAGCTCACCATAGATGAGTAGGTAGCTCGTCTCGATGAAGGTAGACGACTCGGCGAGCTGCTCGATCGGATAGCCGCGGTAGAGCAGGATGCCTTCTTCGCCGTTGATGTAGGTGATCTCACTGGTCGTCGATCCGGTGTTCATGAACCCGGAGTCCAGAGTGATTAGGCCGGTATCTTTGCGAAGGCTTCGGATGTCGACCGCGCGCTCATCGTACGTACCCTCGACGACCTCCATCTCGTATCTGTCGTCGCCATACTCCAATGTCGCTTTCTCACTCATGCTTCACCTCCGATGCGGGTCGCGAGCCCATTGTTGCGTCGGCGGCGCTACCAGCTCACCCACGTACCAAATTGTCTGCGCGCACTATCATCCCAAAAGACCCAGCAGGCAACGGAACGATGTCACGAGCAATCTCCGCGTCTTCCCCTCGGGTGCTCGAGGAGGTGGCTCGTATTCATTGCGGACGAGCAAGAGTAGACCTGCCCGCACGTCTTCTGCCATGAGTCACGACGCGAGCAGCGCAATTCCGAACCCAGCCCGGGAGAGCATCCAGATCGCCCGGCTGGGTTCCGCAGACACAGGAACGCCAAGCGATGCCCATACAGTCGAGTTGCTCGGCCTCTCGTCGAGAAGGAGCTTGCTTGCGTCGTCGACTCCGCCGCGCACACCGATGCCGCAGCCACCATACTCGCGGATGAGGACATGGCTGCCGTGCGCAAGAGCTTCGACTGAGTTGGCCTCTTTGTCATCGAGCCGCGCTCGGGTCTGTCTCGACAGAACTTGGTCGGGATATTAACCCTAGGGTGCGAAACGTGGTGCCACGGTGAGGTCCGAGGTTCGGAACTTCTGCCTCGACTGTCCTCCCACGGGTCGAGAAGAAGACTAGGCTTCGCCGTACTTCGTGATGATCTCGATTCCGATGTCTCGAAGGAGCGCGGTGGGCGCGGTGCCGCCGACCTGAATCACCATCGCGTCGTTCGCTACGATCACTGCCTCCGCGTCGTCTCGTAGCGTGACCGAGCTTTGCTCGATGCATTCGACTTCCGTAGAGAGGTAGGCGCGGGCGCGGCCAGCGTTCACTTCCGCTTCCATACGGGTTCGATTGGGCTTTCGGCACCTTGCGAACGCTCCCTTTCGGTAGCTGATGGACACCGAGGCGCAGTCCCCGTAGTCGAGAAGCGCAAACACCGATTCCACGGCGGCGTTGCCGCCGCCTACGACCATCACATGCTGGCCGCGAAAGACCTCCGGTTCGATGACGCGGTACGAGACCTTGGAGAGTTCCTCTCCCGGCACTTCGAGCTTTCTTGGTGAGCCTCGTCGGCCAAGCGCCAGAAGTACATTGGCGGTGAGGAAATCACCGGCGCTCGAGCGCACGAGCCAGTTCCCGTCCTCCGTTTCTTCGATGCGCTCGACCAGGGCGTCGGTGGTAACCGGGATCTCGGTCGTGTCCCGGATGTCGTCCCAGAGCTCGACCAGCTCTTCTTTGCTCATCTTCCGCTTGGATACCCGGCCGTACATGGGGAAGTCCAGAGGACCTGTCATGACGACTTTGCCCCGCGGATAGTGCGTGATCGTTCCTCCAAACGCTTCACGTTCGAGCAGCGCGATGCGCAGTCCCTCTTCCATCAAGCGCAGCGTCGCACTGATGCCGGCTGGTCCGGCACCAATGATCACCGCATCGAGTGCGTCGCCAGTGCCTCGACGCTCACTCGCAGCGATGTGGTCGCCGGCTTGGCGACCCTGAGACACGGCGTTCCGAATCAGCCCCATACCGCCGAGCTCACCGACGATGTACACCCCGGGCCGATTCGTCTGGAAGTCGGGATCGATCTGCGGAAGCTCAACGCCGCGCTTGGCCGTTCCAAAGACCAAGGTGATCGCCTGGACCGGACAAGACGTTGCGCACGCGCCATGTCCGATGCACCCGAGTGGATTCGTGAGCGTGCCGCGACCGTTCACGACGGTGAGAACGTTTTTCTCAGGGCAGGCGTAGACACACGCGCCCGAGCCGATGCATCGTAGCGGATCGATCTGCGGATGAATGCTCGCGGGAACGATGTCGCCCATCGCGGTCAGCTCCGATAGCTCTTGCCGGCCCACAAGTGTTCGTGCTTGCTCACGCCGGCGAAAGGCGAGATTCAATACGATTGCGAGGACGGCGAGCGAACCGAGTGCGATCCATGTGATCATGAATTCCGTTTTCAATGCGAAGAGTGGCCCGATTGCGTGCGGCCAGTCTATGCTGATCCAGTAGCGGGCACGATCGTTGTCCGCAAGCACCGTGTCACAGGGGGAACATAAAAGACCGGGGCGTCGCTCCGCCAGGGGTTCGCTCCTGCTCGTCGTCGTGTCGCTGACCGTTTTGGCGGTCGGGCTCTGGCACTTCGGGGGCGACTTCTATTCGACCGGCCTTCACGCTCGGGTCGATCACGAGGACTATGAAGCCCTTCGGCCAGGCGGACTGCTCGGCCACGGATACGGAATCGCAGGGACGTTACTGATCCTTACGAACCTTCTCTATCTGCTGCGTCGACGTCTCGCACGCTGGTCCCTCGGCTCGATGGCGACCTGGCTCAACCTGCACGTGTTCACGGGCCTCGTGGGCACGGTGCTCATCATGTTTCACTCGGCGTTCCAGTTCCGGACGCCCATTGCGTTGGCGACTGCCGGAAGCCTCGGCGTTGTCGTACTCACGGGCATTGTCGGGCGCTATCTTTACGCGCTCACGCCTATGCCAAACCGGGGCGAGCTAGAGAGCGCTCTTGGCAGGCTCGACGAGCTAGTGCCCGGGAGCGCTGCCGACGCTCGGGAGATGCTGGCGTCGCAGCCGATTACTCGCGTTGATGTCCATGCGCTCTTGCTCGTGAAGCTCGCCGCCATTCCCCGCTGGGTGTCGGAGGCCCGTGCGCGAGGCTTTGCGGTCTCCTGTGCCATCGAGGAAGCCCCGCGTGACCGAGTGCTCAACCGAAAAGAGCGCAAGGGTTTTCGAAAGTCGAAGCGCGCGGTTCGTAAGTACGCTGCGCGAGAGGTCTTAGGTGTCGGCGCATCCTCGCTGATGCAGTCCTGGCGCGGGTTTCATCGAACGCTCGCAATCTTGCTGGTGCTGCTCGTCCCCGTCCACATCGGTGTGGCGTGGCTCTATGGCTATCGCTGGATATTTTCGGAATGAGCGGCCGAGCGTCGGCCCTCCTGATCATCTTCTCGGTCGCACTGGCTGGGGCGGTCGGGGGAGCGCTGATGCCTCGACCGAGCGGCGCCCAGTTCTTGTCACCCGGAAAGCTCTCCGCTGCACATGCCGAGATCGACGGTGACATGAACTGCAGCGAGTGCCATTCCACGGGAAAGCGAATCGACATGGACGCATGCCTTGGCTGCCATGACGACTTGCATGCGCGCATCCGAAGAGGAGAGGGGCTGCATAGCCGGCCAGAATATCGAGAGAAGTCTTGCGGCCGTTGCCATGTCGAGCACCTCGGAAGAGATGCAAAACTCGTCCGGTGGCCAGGCGGAAGCAGGGATCGATTCGAGCACCGAATGGCGGGGTGGCCACTCAACGGCGCCCACCGCTTGGTGAAGTGCCAAGACTGCCATGACGCACCGAACCGTCGGGGAAATGCGACCTACCTCGGCCTCCGGCAAAGCTGCACCTCGTGTCATGCCGACCCCCACGAAGATCGGTTCCAAGGCGAGGAGTGCACGTCCTGTCACAACGAGACCGACTGGACCGAAGTCAGCAACATCCGCGGTAACCACCCGGGGCTGAGCCTCGCCGGGGGGCACGCGAAGACCAAGTGCGAAGACTGCCACGATCGAGGCAATGTGAAGCCGCCGAGCACGGGCGGGACTTGCGTATCCTGCCATGAGCAGGTTCACGAAGCGGCGTTCGGTGATCGGTGTGAGAGCTGTCACGCCAGCATACGCTGGCTGAAGCTGCCACGCGCCATCGGCCTTCGCGCACACCCGAAGACGAGCTTCCCGCTCGAGGGGATGCACCGCGACGTGGCCTGCCAGCGGTGCCATTCTCCCAAGCTCCCACTGCAACGGCGATACCGACAGCTCCAGTTCGACCAATGCAGCGACTGTCATCGTGATGTCCATCGCGGGACGCTTGGCAAGACCGATTGTTCGAGCTGCCACGATGAGCATGGCTTCTGGCCAACGTCCTTTACGGTACAGCAGCATGCGCGAACGCGTTTTCCACTCGGGGGTCGGCATGAGGCGGTACCGTGTACGAGCTGTCATCGAGGGAAGCGTCCCAGGACCCGTTTGGAGCTCGGCGCACTTGCTTGTGCCGACTGTCATAAGAACCCGCACGGTGATCAGTTCGCTGCGGAGATGCGTGCTGGCGGATGCGCGCACTGCCACTCCGACGTCGGATGGAACTCCCCTCGCATCGACCATAGCGAATGGCCACTCACGGGCGCGCACGCCAAGACCGCTTGCGAGAGCTGCCACCGCCCGTCGAAGGAAGATCGGCTGCGCGGTCGGGGCGCCACCTACAGTGGGGCCCCTGCCGAGTGCTCGGGCTGTCATCGTGACATTCATGCGGGGCAGTTTCGTCTCACCGAGCCGGAGCGTGCCTGCGATGCTTGTCACGCCACCGAGTCCTTCCAGATCGAGTCCTTCGCGCACGCCGAGCTGGCGTCCTATCCCCTCGACGGCGCCCACGCTGATCTGAGGTGCGCCGCGTGCCACCTCCAAGAGCGGCTTCGAGGCGGAATGAAGGCCGTTCGGTACCGACTCGGCTACCGCGAATGCGCGGATTGCCACGCTAGCCCCCACGCACGGCGAAAGGGCGCGCAGTGAACCGCTCGATTGGCATCTTGCTCTGCGTGGCGATCCTTGCGTCCGTTGCAGCGATGGCGGTTGCCAAAGAGCCAGGCAAGAACACAGCCCGCTCGGGTGCGTCTCGCCACAACTCAATCACCGAGGGCCTGGACTGTAGCAATTGCCACACCCCCGCTGGCTGGCATATGTCGGGTGCGAAGTCCGGCGAAGGGTTCGACCACTCTAGAACCGGCTTTCCGCTCACGGGGCGCCACGCAACCGCCGCATGCAACCAATGTCACCGTGGCGAGCAGCGGGTCACGCGCGAGTGCGAAAGCTGCCATCGAGACCCTCATCAGTCGCGTTTGAGCCGTCGCTGCGCAAGCTGTCATTCGTCTCGACGTTGGAACGACATGGAGCCGTTCGAGATCCATCGACGTACGCGATTCCCGCTCACCGGGATGCATGCGCTCGCCGACTGCACCGAGTGTCATCAGCGCAATGGCGAGCGGCAATGGACCACGGTCAAGACCGACTGCTTCGCATGCCACTCGGCCGACTACCTGGACCCCAGTATCCATCCGAGCCACCGCGGCACGGCGACGTCTCCGCCTTTCCCCCAGGACTGCTCGCAGTGTCATCTCGCCAGCGCATGGACCCCCGCGTTCATCGACCCTACGGCCCTCCCGTCCGCCGCGGCCTCTGCGGTCAGCGCGAAGCTTGGGGGGATGACCGTTCCCGCCGACCACGACCGGCATTTTCCGGTGACCCGCGGGCCGCATCGCGGCGCTCCCTGCAATAGTTGCCATACCTCTTCGCGCGCGCCGAGGCTCGTTCGGTGCACGGGGTGCCACGCGCACAACCCGGTCAAGCTTCAGACCCAGCACGGGCGTCGGGTGTCGGGCAGCGGCGCCGGGTGCCTCGGTTGTCATCCCGGAGGGATCGCCCGATGAAGCGATGGCCTCTACTCGGCTGGGCATTGATCGCTCTGTTGGCGTTCTCGGACGGTGCGGGAGCTGAGTCCGGGCGAAGCATCACGGTCGAGGTCGTCGACATCGCTGGAGGTCGAGCCTATCTCCGACCGGGTGAGGTTGCCGGCGTCGGCGTTGGCTCCGTCGTATCCATTCGTGATCGGCGGTACCGTGTCGTCGGGGCGACGGACAAGCACATCGTCATCGAGATGAAAGGGCGCGAGCTTCGCGTCGGAATGCGCGGGCGGGCGAGCGCGAAGCCATCCGAGGCCGCGAAGCCAAAGCTCCCGAAGCCCAAGCCCCTGAGCGCCTACGAGGGCCAATGGTCCGAAGCCGTGCTTCCAGCGAGTCAGCAGACGCCGGAGTACGTTCCCTTGGGCACTTGGTCCGACGGCGAGCGAGTCGACCTCAGTCTTTCGACGAACATCGGCGGCGTCATCGGGCTCAATGACCGCGATTCATCGTTTGGGCGTGCGTCAGTGCGCACTCGACTTCATGCGGAACCGTTCGAGCAGCCGGTCTTCTTCGACGTCGACTTCGCGGTGCAGTCCTGGTTCGCGGGCAACATAGCCAACCGCCCGGGCAGCTCATCGCGGCCGGTCGTCGCGGTGCGGGAGCTGCAGTTCGGCTACGGCACGGCGATGAGCCCACAGGTTGCCGTCGGGCGCCTGCCTTTCGTCGCCGCGGGCGTGGGTCAGCTCGACGGTGCGCGCGTTCGTTCGCCCTCCTGGGCGGGCTTCTCGATCGGCGCGTTCGGCGGCACTGTGCCCGACCCTCTCGACAATCTACCCACGCTCGACACGACGCGTTTTGGCGGGGAGCTCGTCTACCAGAACCCGTCGCTCGCAGCTCAGCCGTTCGTTGCGCTGTCTGCGCACGGCTCCACGTACATGGGCAACATCGACGAGCGGCGCCTCAACGCCGAGTTCGATGTGTTCCCCGGAACCGGCCGCGTCGCGGGCCATTTCGAGCTGTCGCTTCACGACGAAAACAACATCTGGCGTGCACCGCGAGTCGAAGTGAGCGCGGCAGGTTTCGACGCGTCCGCGCGAATCGGGCTGTTCCAGATAACGGGTCGCTTCGACATGCGGCTGCCGGAACGATCTTTGTGGCTCACGGCCTTCCTGCCGCTTGGGTACCTTTGCAACACCGTTCCGGATCCGACGTCGAGCGCTGGGGACGAGCTCGTCTGCCTCAACAGCAATGATGCGAGGTACTTTGGCGGCTTGGATACGAGCTTCTCGTTTTCGAGAGTCGTGTTGCACGCCGGCGCGAACATCGTGCACAGCGAGACGAGTGACCAATTCGAACAGATCGCTGGCTATCTGCAGGCGCGCATCCTGCGAATTGGCGAGATCGCATGGGCGGATGTTTCGGTTGCCGCCTATGCCCGCTCGTTCGTCTCAGACTACGCCACCCGGCTCGGCGCCGGCGTCGACATCCGCCATTTCGGGGAGGTCTCGGCATACTATCGAGTTTCCCTAAACCAATACACGGCGAGTCCTGACAACTGGCTCCAACATTCGGCGGGCGGCATCTTCTATTGGTCTATCCTGGACGACCTCGACCTCGGCCTTCGAGTCGACGGTATCTTCGGTGAGGATGTGAGCGTGCTCGTGCTTGGCTCGAATCTGACCTGGCGACCGTCCTGGTGAGCCGAGATCGAGGTTCCTCAGCAAAGGCCCTCGCACCCTCGTGAAGCGCGCAATGCATCGGGTAGCCACACGCTTGTTGACGCGACCGCCTCGTTTGGGCAATTTGGGCGGCAAGTAGGTGACAGGCACCTAGGGAACGCGGAAATTCGGGGAGTTTGAGATGAAACGTAGCTTTTTCTTTGTTGCCGTGTGCACGGCGCTAGTTGGCTGTGGCAGCGATAGCGGTGAGTCGAGCGAACCGTTCGACGTCACGATCGACACGTTCAATGTCGCTTTGGCGGGTGCGTTCATTCCCTACGAGCAGGAACGGCGTCAGCCCATCGTGGATGCGATCGCCGCGACCAGCTCGGACGTCATTTGTCTCCAAGAGGTGTGGGAGCAGGCGGACAAGGTGATGATCCGAGACGGAGCTATCGAAGCTTATCCGTACTCTGCGCTCGTCGTGAACGACCTCGACACGCCGCTCGACGATCCCACCGATCAGCAAGGCGAGATCCCGCCGGCCCCCACCGTCGTACCCTGTCCGGACGAGAACGTGGGTGAGGATAACATCCTCGATCAAATGAATGACGCCGTCGATTGTCTTCAGGAGAACTGCTCGACCACGCCGGACGCGACGCCTCCGGAGGACGAGCTCGGTCGAACGATCAGCCAGAGTTGCGCCACCGACAATTGCGTAGTTCAGGTGCTCGGGCTTCTCGGGGGCAACGAGCAGCAGCAGCGCTGCTACGCCTGTGTGGTGACCCAGCTTCCCACGTCGACGTTCGGCAAAATGCGCGACAGCTGCGCCAATGTCGTCAACCAGGATCTCGCCTTTGAAGGCCAGAACGGTGTGATGATCCTTTCGCGCCACCCGATCAAGAACGTAGAGAACTGGGTCATTCCTGGCACCTGGAATCGCCGAAGCATTCTTCGCGCAACGGTGGAGCTACCGAACGGTTCTGAGCTCGATACCTACTGCAACCACCTCACGCCGATCTTCGACTCGTTTACCTTCCCGTACACCGGGCAGTATGGCGACGGGAACACCGACAGCGAGGGCTGGCAGGCCGAACAGGAGCTTCAGGCTGAGAAGCTCATCGATTACGTAAACGAGTCCAGCGGCGACCGACCTGCCGTGATTCTCGGAGATCTCAACACGGGTCGCGCCTATCCCGCCGAGGACATCGTCACGGAAGGCGTGGAAACGCTCGACCTGCTCGAGTCGGTCTTCACGCCCGCCTACGCGACGGACTACGCGCCGCTTTGTACGTTCTGCAGCACGAACGCGGTCACCAACCCGGACGACGATCCCCTTGCGACCTCGGTGTGGATCGACCACATCTTGCTCAGCAACTTGGAGGTCGAAGCCATCGTGTCGACCGCGCGCGTCTTCGATGAGGACGTCGTACCGGTGGATGGCGAGACCGTCCCGCTCTCGGACCACTACGGCGTTCGCTCCGTCATTACGGTTCCGTAACGGGGGCCCAAGGACCTTCGGCGGCGGCGCGGGCTCGCACCTCGCCATCTTCACCGATGGCGAGGAGGTGAATCCAGCCGTTGTCGACTAGTTCTCGCACGTTGTCGTGCTTGTCGAGTATCGCGTCGATCTGCTCGGTAGGCGCCTCGATGAACACGTTCAAGCGGACCGGCTCGTGGACGAGCTTGGTGCCGTCATGGACCGCTTGAGACGGCAAGCCGACGCGCAGGTCACCACCGTTGCCTTCGAGAACACCAAGAGTCCCGACGACGTTGTGCAGGACCTTGTTGCCGGAGCCGAACGCATCCTGGTTCACTGCCGAGCCGTAGTACTGGAGGTTGATCCAGCTGGCGACGACCATCGGTGCGGTCAGGATGAGCTCGAGCACGTTCCAGTCCTCGTCTCGTCGCCAATCGTAGTCGTGCAAGAAGGCTCTTCCCTCGAGGTCGATACCCCGGGTGCGATCCCGGCGTGCTGCGATGAACGCCGCGTTGCGGGCGAGGCCCCATTCGGGACGAACCTGGGACCAGTCGCGACCTCTGCGCTCGATCGCGTCGTCCAGGTTGCCGGAGCCGACGTTCAGAGATGCGGAGCGCTCGCGCCGGGCGATTTCACCCGCGGCGGAGAGCCACTGCTCGGCCTGTTCGACGTCGCCCGCGTGTGTTGCGGGGATCTCATCGCGATCGAAGATCGTGATCTGATCCGTGGTCGTGTCGTGCAGGCAACCGACGAACACGGTGTCGTTCGGGATCTCTATGCCTCGCGACACCAAGGCCGCGCGGACCTCCGGGTCGTTGAGCACTGCCGCCGCAACGCGTGCATTGGCATCGCCCGGGTGTCCACCGCAGGCGCCGCAATCGTAGCCCGCTGCGTGGGGGTTGTTGACGGTCGTGCTTCCGTGGCCCGTCAACAGCACGAGCCGGGCGAAGTCGCGAGTGAGTGACATTCCGCGCAAGGCGCCCTCGGCGAGTGCGATCCGATCGGTGTTTGCGAAACCGGTCTTGCGGCCGCCGAGCGAGCCCTCTCCGATCTCAGGCACCGAGCGCGCCAGAACGTCGTCGTCGAGTCCGTCCGCGCTCGGATGCGTCACGGTCCGTGTCATCCCCGTCGCGTCGCTGATGAGCTTTCCGGCGTACGCGAGACCCGCGGTCTCCACGTACACGAACGAGGAGACGGCGGAGCTCTTGAACGACTTCCAGGCCGTCGAGGCCCGCCGGCGCAGGAGTCTCAGGCCGAGAACTTCGGTTGTCTCGTCGTCATCTGCGCCAGTGATGCCCTCGCGAACTACGAACTTGGGCGTCAAGAGAACAGGGCACTGCGCTGGGCCGGTCGATTGACCGATCGAGACGTATTCGATCGGGAAGCCAAAGAAGCCCGCGAAACCGATGGTCTGCGCGCGCGGTGCGACGGACTCCAGTGCCCGTCGGTACACCTCCGAGCGGACGTCGATGCAGAACGCAGCTTGCACCTCCATTCGCCCAGCCGCCGCGGGTTCGGGGGAGGTCTGGAGCTTGGCGAGGGTCTCTCTGCGGTAGGCTGCTTCGAAAGCGCCCTGCAGGATCGAGTCGACCACCATGTCCTGGTCTACACTCGGCGTCGTGCTCGCTTCGTGCATGGC